>VAPK010113347.1_pt1 | contig 27341 bp, 20 predicted proteins | sample 3395031 | NCBI WGS metagenome assembly VAPK01 (sample SAMN08290443, study PRJNA428436) | hydrothermal vent metagenome | isolation source: Deep-sea hydrothermal vent chimney 1 | place: Pacific Ocean: Juan De Fuca Ridge
CTCCATCGGGATTTGCATGAGTGAATAAGCGGTCATATAGACGTACTTCCGCTTCAACTGCGTGGACTGCAGAAACCCAGTGAATAACCCCCTTCACTTTACGGCCATCAGCAGGATTCTTATTCAGCGTCTCTGGGTCATATGAACAACGTAGTTCAATAATTTCGCCATTACTGTCTTTAATCACTTCATCACAACGAATCACATAAGCGTTACGCAAGCGTACTTCTCCGCCTGTCTTTAGCCGTTTGTACTTGTTATTTGCCTCTTCCTTAAAATCATTTTTATCAATGTAGACTTCTCTCGCGAATGGAACGGTCCGTTTTCCCATTTCTTCTTTTTGCGGATGGTTCGGCGCTTGCAGCTGCTCTACCTTATCTTCAGGATAATTTTCGATGACTACCTTTAATGGGTTCATCACCGCCATGCGACGTGGAGCGATTTCATTAAGATCTTCACGGATACAGTTTTCCAATACACCCATTTCAATCGAGTTCTCGGATTTTGTCACACCAATACGATCACAAAAATCGCGAATCGATGCGGGAGTGAAACCACGACGACGCAAACCTGCAATGGTAGGCATGCGTGGATCATCCCAACCGGATACATGATTATTTTCAACAAGCTGAGTCAATTTGCGTTTACTGACGATAGTGTATTGAAGATTTAAACGTGAAAATTCAATCTGCTGAGGATGACATTCGATATTAATATTATCCAATACCCAATCATATAACGGACGGTGGTCTTCAAATTCCAGGGTACATAAAGAGTGCGTAATGCCTTCTAATGCATCTGAAATAGGGTGGGTGTAATCATACATTGGATAAATACACCATGCTTCACCCGTTTGGTGGTGAATCACACCATGACGGATGCGATATAACGTAGGATCACGCATATTCATATTGGGAGATGCCATATCAATTTTTGCACGCAATACTTTTTCACCATCGGGAAAACCCCCTGCTCGCATTTTTGCAAACAGTTCGAGATTTTCTTCAACAGTGCGATTTCGATATGGACTATCTTTGCCTGCATCTTTTAACGTACCGCGATAAGTACGTACATCTTCTGCATTCAAATCACATACATAGGCTTTATTGGCTTTAATAAGCTCAATCGCAAAGTCATGTAACTGTTCAAAATAATCTGAGGCGTAGTACAAACGATCCTGCCAGTCAAAACCTAACCACTTTACATCTTCCTGTATTGAAGCAACAAATTCTTCTTTTTCTTTACCTGGATTGGTGTCATCAAAACGTAAATTACAGGTGCCTTGAAACTCGTTAGCAATTCCAAAATTCAGACAAATAGACTTTGCATGACCAATATGTAAATAACCATTGGGTTCAGGTGGAAAACGTGTCGCCACTTTGCCATCGTTTTTACCTTCCGCTACATCTTTATCAATATATTGCTGAATAAAGTGGCGTGGTTTTGTTATTTCAGTATCACTCATTATTAAAACCTTAAATATTATTATTTACCGCAAAGGCGCAAAGAGCGCTAAGGAAATCTTAATGTTTTTCTTTGCGTTCTTTGCGCCTTTGCGGTTAAAAATTATTCTGCTCTATTTGCTATATATTCTAACGCTTTATCGATACGTCTGTTACAGGCTTCTTTACCAATTAAATAAACGGTCAGATCAAGACTTGGCGATGGTGCACCACCCGTTACGGCAACGCGTAATGGCGTGCCCACTTTGCCCATTTTAATACCGAGTTCTTCGGCTACGCCATGAATTACATCATGGATTGGTTCAATGTCCCAACTTTCTAATGCATTTAATCCGGCTTGAGCGGTTTTTAATACTTCAGCTGCGACCGGGCGTAATTGTTTTTTTGCCATTTTTTCATCGAACTCTTCAAAGTCGCGATAATAAAACTGACTAACCTCTGCAAGTTCAACTAAAGTCTGGGCCCGTTCACGTTGTGCAATAACAACATCTTCCAACTTCGGGCCATTAGAAGGATCTATACCCAGGTTACCAAGATGTACACTGAGTAATTGTGCAATACGAGAAGCATCTTCTTCTTTCAGGTATTGCTGGTTAAGCCATTGTAGTTTTTCTGTATTAAAAGTTGATGGTGCTTTATTTACATTCACCACATCAAACAAGGAAATCATTTCATCTAATGTGAAAAGTTCCTGATCACCAGCTGACCAACCAAGGCGCACCAGGTAATTCATTAATGCTTCAGGTAAATAGCCCATTTCACGATAATCAATAACACTGGTAGCACCGTGTCGTTTAGATAAACGTGCTCCATCCTCACCTAAAATCATCGGTACATGAGCATATGTTGGTGCTTCATGCCCCATCGCTTTTAAAATATTAATCTGGCGTGGTGTGTTATTAATATGATCATCACCACGAATAACATGGCTTATTTTCATATCATGATCATCAACCACAACTGAAAGATTATAAGTGGGTGAACCATCAGTCCGTTTAATAATAAGATCATCAAGTTCTTTATTTTGAACCGTTATTGAACCGCGAACTAAATCATCAAATACAACTTCACCCTCTTGTGGGTTGGCAAAACGAATTACGTGCGGTTCGTCAGCTGACACATCATGCCCACGACAGTGTCTGTCATAACGTGGTTTCTCCTTAGCCGCCATTTGTTCTTCGCGTAATTTTTCAATGCGTTCTTTGGAGCAGTTACAACGGTAGGCATTGCCATTATCTAATAGTTGCTGAATAACTTCTTCGTAACGATCAAAACGGTGTGTTTGATAAAAAGGACCTTCATCATAATCCAGCCCCATCCAGGCCATACCTTCAAGAATAGCATTCACAGATTCTTCAGTTGAACGTTCGAGATCAGTATCTTCGATGCGTAAAACAAACTTACCTCCGTGTTTACGGGCATAAAGCCAGGCAAATAAAGCGGTGCGAGCACCACCTATATGTAAATAACCGGTTGGGCTAGGGGCAAAACGAGTCCGAATGGACATAACTTCTCCAAATATTCAAACAGATACTATAAAAGGTCGCTATTGTAACCATCCACAGCAAAAATTACATCGGCTTAACCTTTGGATTTTATTAAAGAGAGGATTTACAGGTCATTTTGTTCAGGCAGCAAATACTCATGTGCATATTTAATATGCACAGACTGCTCAATAAACACATCAAACAAGTCTGAATCGATATGACCCGTTTCACTCATATCTTTTAGTATTGAAATAGCCTGTGAAAGTTTCATTGGAGCTTTATAGGGTCGATCTCGAGCAGTAAGCGCTTCAAATACATCCGCAATGGCCATAATCCTTGCCTGCACCGACATTTGCTCTTTAACCAGGCCCTTAGGAAAACCTTTTCCATCAACTCGCTCATGATGACCTCCGGCATATTCAGGTACATTTTTTAAATGCTTTGGAAATGACAATGTACCCAACATTTTTATTGTTGCAAGAATGTGATTATTAATTATTTCCCGCTCATCCTCAGTTAGGGTTCCTTTTATAATACATAAATTGTTAACTTCATCCTGGCTTAACAGAGGTTGTTTTTTTCCTTCCTTGTCTTTCCATTGCAGTTTCGCCCATTCTTTTACTTTATTAATATCATCCTCATGCATGGATTCACCGCCTTTATTATGTCGACGGAGAAACGTACCTGCTTCATTTAAAGCCTCAATTTTTTCTCTATATATTGTATTGGTTTTATCCTTATTTGCACCTTCAGATAAACCTGTTAGTTTTTCAATTTCTGCGTCGCGTTTCATTACCTCCAAACGCAGATCAATCATCTCGATACGATCAACTATTCTTTCAAGTTTTGTTGATTTGTCCATTACGTATTCGGGAGTAGTTAATTTTCCACAATCATGTAACCAGGCCGCAACTTCAAGCTCATAACGATCATCATTGCTCATTAAAAAATCTTTAAATACACCCTCACTGGTATTATGTGCAGCATCAGCAAGAAACATGGTGATAACCGGTAGTCGTTTGCAGTGACCACTGGTATGAGGAGATTTTTCATCAATTGCGGTGGCGATGAGTTGAACCAATGAATTAAATAACTCATTCAAACTATCAATTAATTGTTTATTCGCTATGGCAACTGCTGCCTGACTTGCTAATGATTCTACTAAATGCTGGTCTTCTTCACTAAAAGGAATAATATTATCTGCATCTACAGATTTCGCATTAATTAACTGTAGTACACCAATCACTTCATTTTCATGATTTTTCATGGGGACAGCTAAAAAAGACTGCGAATGATAACCTGTGCTTTTATCAAACTCATACGTTCCTGAAAAATCATATCCTTCGGTATTATAAGCATCATCAATATTAATGGGTTTATCTTCAATAACCGATCGAGTCACAACCATGCTTAAATTAGGCATGCCATCATCATTATAAAGACTCACAGGCTTGAAATTAATCGGCTTATCCGTATTGCCACCGAGATGAATGTCTAAAGAATCTGTTTGAATAACCACCATTTCAAGTTTTTTTTCGGCATTTAACAAATAAATAGTGCCTCCATCGGCATTAGTAATTTGTTTTGCACCAATTAAAATTTGTTCCAGCAAACTTGAAAAATTTTTTTCAGATGATAATGCAATACCAACTTCATTAAGCAAGGTTATTTTTCTAAAATCGCTATTTACTTTATCGTTCAATCTGGGGGGGATACCTTATACCGAAAAATTATAGAATAATTTTTACGTCATACATAAATATAAGTAAAGCTTAAAATAGTAAAAAGGGAAACCAGGTCACTATAATTGATTAAATTAAGAAATATTTCAAACCGCTATATTATTAAACACGACGATTTAATAATGGTAACAAAAAAGGGCTTATCAATATTTTGATAAAACCCTTTTAAACTATACAGAAGAATATCTTATATGAAGTTATGAAATTGTAAACAACTTCTCAAAATTGGAAATAGCAAATATTTTTTTAATATCATCGTTACAGCCATTAATTGTTATATTTGCACCTTCATTTCCAGCATGTTCACGAAGCAGTAAAAGCATACCTAAAGCGGAGCTATCAATGTATTCAGTACCCGACATATCAATAGTGTATGCCGCATCTGATTTTTCATTTCGATAAATATTTCTAAAATCATGATGAGCATTGAAATCAAACCGACCACTAATATTAATTAAGACCGTGCTACCACCATCACTTACATTACCTGAAATTGACATACTTTTTTCCTTACTATGTTGTTAGCTATATTCGCTTTATCTAAGAATAGCCTGAAGCCTTAGCAAGAACAACTTAAAATGACTTAAGCTATTTATGTTTACAATAACGGCATAAAAATAAATAACTTGAATCTGGACAAAAAAAAACCTCACAAAAGTGTGAGGTCTAAGAATTTGCGCTAAAGCGCAGGGGAGGAACTACCTAACTAACATTACTATTTAAAAAATGACCGCTGTGTAATTAGGTTATCGACTGCCCTGCGAATATCTTTAATTTTTATTAATACTGTAACCCATTGTTATTATTGTTTTTTTAATTAAAACACTTTTATTTGAGCACTAATTATTCAATTCCTCACTTTCTTTTAACCAGACACACTCTCCTCCACTAGCATTATTAATGGCCATTAAGCGTGCTTCATGCAACGTAAGTTCTTCTGCTGAGGCTCGTAGAACCTTTAACTGCCCTGATTTAATATTGACCATTCTAGGTTTGCTTACACCTGATTCATTATTAAAACCACCATCATCACCCTGTCCACCAAGTGACAACGCTGTCTGCCCGCCAGTCATAGCCAAATATGTCTCGGCTAAAATTTCGGCATCAAGTAATGCACCATGTAAATCACGCTGTGAATTATCTATATCATAGCGTTTACATAAAGCATCCAGATTATTTTTTTGGCCCGGATGCATTTTACGGGCTAAAACTAATGTATCCAGAACCGTACAAATATTGGCGATATGATTTTCATTTTGATTAAGCTGATTAAGTTCGTGATCAATAAACCCCACATCAAATGGAGCATTATGGATAACCAGCTCAGCACCTCGAATAAAATTCAAAAAGTCGTCAACAATATCAGCGAATAATGGTTTGTCTGCCAAAAATGCAGAGGTAATGCCATGTACTTCAACGGCACCCTCATCAATCTCACGTTCTGGATTAATATATTGGTGATAGCGCTTGCCTGTGACCCGCCTGTCAATGACTTCAACACAACCTATTTCAATAATACGATGTCCTAATCTGGGCTCAAGGCCTGTGGTTTCTGTATCAAGTATGATTTGACGCATAGTTGCTCTACTCTGATTTAGGTTGCACGTACGTTAAAAGATATGTTTCACCGCAAAGTCGCAGAGAGCGCAAAGAAGATCAAAATTAATTCAAATGAATATATAATCAATCTTATAGTATGCAATGCGTCTTTGCGGTAAATTCTTTTTCTCAATTAAACTAAAAGCTCATCAATTCCCTGGTTAGCCAGTTCATCAGCAACCTCATTCTCAATATGACCACTATGCCCTTTTACCCAAACCCATTCAATCTTGTGGCTTTCACATGCTTTATCGAGTCGTTGCCAGAGATCAACATTTTTCACCGGCTTTTTGGCAGCCGTTTTCCAACCCCGTTTTTTCCAGTTGTCCATCCACTCATTGATGCCCTTTAAGACATATTGTGAATCACTTGTTACTTTGACCTTACATTCACGATTCAGGCTTTCCAGAGCCTGTATCACCGCCATTAACTCCATACGGTTGTTGGTAGTTTCTGCCTCTCCACCACATAATCGTTTTTCATGATCCTTAAACCGTAACAATACTCCCCAGCCACCGGGTCCGGGATTACCTCGACATGCGCCATCGGTAAAAGCCTCTATCACATCACTCACAACTTATTCCTGTTTATTGTTTCGGCATTTAAGCCGTTAGTAACAACCTGACGTTGTGTACGCCAACGCGGTCGAATGGGTGTTAATGTTTCAACACGCTTGCGTGCCACTAGCACATAACCCGCTCCAAAATTAGGCCAAAAACGCTGGCCAATTTTCTCTAAAAAGCTCAATTTTTTGATTATATTCTCTCTTTGAATAGGTGGCCGATAGAAATAACCCTGGCGCTGAACCACATCAAAACCTAATAAAGCTAACCAATCCATCACTCTGGGAGCCGCCAGAAAGTGAGCATTCCAGGGAGCTTGTTTCGTCCAGAAAAGAAAAAAACGATAAATGTTCCAGATACTCCAGCGGTTAAAGCCGAGAATAACAACATGCCCTTCTGCGATCAAAACGCGCTCAGCTTCACGCAATACCTGGTGAGGTTCAAGGGAAAACTCTAATATATGCGGTAATATAACAATATCCAGGCTATCTGATTTCATAGGCAAATGAGCCAAATCCGCCTGGCAGCTAACCCCTTGATTTATATCGTAATCCAAGCAGAATTGAGCCGAAACCCGGCTACTTTTAAGCCAGTTTCCCGCAATTTTTTCAGTCTTGATTTCAGGACAACCCACCTGCAATAAAAAATAACCAAACAAATCAGGTAAGTATTTTTCTAAAAGTTCTTTTTCACATTGAGCCAGCCGTTGCCCAAGTGAAGAGGCATACCATAGCTGAAATTGTTGCCAGACTTTGACCTCATCATACTTCAAATGACGTTGCTGAAATGTCTTCTTTAACCCATGTACAAACTTTGAAAACATCTGTTTTATAAATATCCCTAATATTGATGTAGTTGGCACTCCGTCTTAATGGATTATTCAGGAGTTGACCCGCTAGCGCTTAATTCATACTATACGCACATAATAAACACTATCTTATTAAAATCACTAGAAATTTTATAATGCTGACAAAATTATTTTTTAACAAAGCCGCTCTTTCTATGCCAAAAATCCTTTCACGATTTTTTTCTCTCGCATTAATAACGATATTTTTGAGTGGATGCGTACATCAGCCAGTACAAAAACAAACAAACTTAGTTAGTGAAAAAGAAACAGCTATTGTTGTAAGCAATAAAATATTAACTGAAGAAGAGTTATTTCCTTATACTCGACTTGATACATGGGAACGTATCCGTAACGGATTTGACTTGCCTGATGTTGAACATAAACGCGTTCAACAGGAACTTAACTGGTTTAAACGTCACCCCGAATACATGAAACGTGTTGTTGAACGTGCTCGTCCCTATTTGCATTATATTATTGAGACAGTCGAAGCTGCGGGTATTCCTTCTGAAATAGCTTTGCTGCCAATTGTTGAAAGTGCCTTTCAACCCTTCGCCTACTCACATGGTCGTGCTGCCGGTATATGGCAATTTATTCCTTCAACAGGTAAACGCTATGGTTTAAAACAAAACTGGTGGTATGACGGCCGTCGTGATGTGTATGCCTCAACTAAGGCAGCAATAAAGTTATTAAAAAAACTTAATCAAAATTTCAAAGGCGACTGGATGCACGCTTTAGCTGCCTATAATACGGGGGATGCGAGAGTTAAAAGAGCCATTCGTCGTAATAAGCGTCGTGGTAAATCTATAGATTTTTTTGCATTACGCTTGCCTAAAGAAACCCGCGCTTATGTGCCTAAGTTATTAGCGTTGAAAAAAATCATAAATGATCCTGAAGAGTATGGTATTCAACTTGATGACATCCCTGACAAACCTTTCTTTGAGCAAGTTAAGCTTGATAGCCAGATTGATCTTGCTCTTGCAGCTGAAATGGCAGGGTTACCTCTGGATGATCTTTATCGCTTAAATTCAGGATATAACCGTTGGGCAACCTCACCTAATGGTCCATTTGATTTATTATTACCCGTTACTCATGTTGAACAGTTTAAAACAAAATTAGCAGAACTACCTGCAAACAAACGTATTCGCTGGGTTCGTCATCGCATCCGTAAGGGAGAAACACTCGGCACCATTGCACAAAAATTCCATACCAGTATTCGTACCATTAAACGTGTAAATCGCCTGCGCGGAAAAATGATTCGAGTTGGGCGCAGCTTAACCATCCCTGTTGCAAGCCGCTCTTTACGTGAGTATCGTTTAAGTGCAAACCAGCGTAAAAGTAAATTACAAAACATCCCACGTCAGGGACGCAAGGTTTCTCACATCGTACAGCAAGGTGATACATTCTGGGATCTTGCCCGTTATCATCGAGTCGGTGTTCGACAGCTTGCCAAGTGGAATAGTATGGCGCCACGAGATCGTCTTCAAGCGGGACAACGACTGATTATCTGGTCACGTCGTGGCAGCTCAGTTTCATCCTCAGTGGACATTGAAAATTTATCCGCACCACCTCTCCGCAATATAACTAAACGTATTGGTTACCGGGTAAGAAATGGTGATTCACTGGCCAGAATATCCAGCAAGTTTAAAGTCAGTATTAAACAACTTAAACGCTGGAACAGAAGCATAAGAACTAAAAAATACATACAACCAGGTCAATGGCTGACTTTGATTATTGATGTTGCACGACAATCCGGTAGTTCATAATTAACAACAGCTAGCTTTGTATACGTTACCTTGTATTATTTTTTATTAGTAACTCAGAGTAGCCCATATCTTCTTTTAGAATATGGTTGTTAAGCCAGTTTTTTAAAAATATCATTAATTCTTCAGATAAATCAAAATTTGAGCTTTTGGACTTTTCCATTAACTCAGACAATTGAGCTTCAATTTTTTTATGTGATGCCAGATGTTCTTCTGTCGCACTGTAGTTGAGACGAGTGAATAAACTTTCTTCATAAATAAAATGCGCTTTTGCATAATTTACCAGTTTTTTTAGAATAAACTTGGCGGCATCAGAACCTTTGCCAGCATCAATGGCAATATGTAAATCATTTATTAAAGCGATTAATACTTTATGTTGACGATCAATTGATGGCACACCAACTGATAAATCATCGTTCCATTCATAAAACATTATTTAATCTCATCATTAATATTTTAGCGATAAAGCAGCATAACATAGTATATACAAAATATTGAATATTGCATTAGAATTAAGGCTGAGCAATCAACGTAACAGAGGTAAAATGCACTACATTTATGAATAATTATCTTAAGCTAGCCCCTAAACAATGACGCCTGTAATAATGTTTTGGTATATAAGTCTTTTGGCTCATTAAACAACGTTTCAGTTAAACCTTTTTCGATAACTTCACCATTTCTCATCACAATCACTTTATGTGCCATGGCACGAATAACTCTCAGATCATGAGTAATAAATAAATAACTTATATTATGTTTTTGTTGTAAACGACTTAGCAATGTTAACACTTGTTTTTGCACAGAGACGTCTAACGCACTGGTAGGTTCATCAAGTAAAATAAGTTTTGGTTCCAGAATAACAACGCGTGCAATCGCTATTCGCTGACGTTGACCACCTGAGAACTCATGTGGATATCGGCTTAACATTGATTCTTCCAAACCAACTTCCAACATAATATTTAAAATACGCTGATAACGTTCTTCTACGGAAAGATCAGGGAAGTGAATTATCAGACCTTCTTCAATAATCTGTTTTATGTTCATCCTGGGTGATAATGATGAAAATGGATCCTGAAAGACAACCTGGATATCTTTACGCAAAGGTCTTAGTTCACGCTGACTTAATTTACTAATATTATTACTGTCTAAAATTATTTCACCAGTACAATCTTGTAAACGCAACAAACACATACCAAGTGTTGTTTTCCCCGAACCTGACTCTCCTACTATTCCGAGTGTTTCGGCCGTATTTAAGGATAACGAGACATCATCAACCGCCTTTACATCTCCAATTTTACGGTTAAAGAAGCCGGCTTTAATTGGAAAGTAACAACGAATATTCCTGGCATTTAATAAAGCAGATTCTTTATTGTCAGCCTGTACATTTTCTTTAACCAGTGTTTCAGGCTGGCTGTTGAGGAGGTGATGAGTATACTCATGTTGAGTGTCAGAAAATAAATCATGCACATTGTTTTGCTCAACAATCTCACCTTCTTTCATAACACAAACATAATCAGCAAAACGTTTAACCATGTTCAGGTCATGTGTAATCATTAATACAGCCATACCAAATTCTTTTTGTAAATCTTCCAGTAATTCAATAATTTGAGCTTGTATGGTTACATCTAATGCAGTGGTTGGTTCATCTGCAATTAATAACCTGGGTTGGCAAGCAAGAGCCATAGCAATCATCACTCGTTGACGCTGACCACCAGATAACATATGAGGGTATGCATCAAACCGCTTATGAGGTTCAACAATGCCCGTATGATCAAGCAATTGAATCATATGCGTACGTGCTTTAGCACGAGACATATTTTTATGCACAATTAAACCTTCTATTAATTGCTCACCAATGCGATATACCGGGTTAAGTGCAGTCATTGGTTCCTGAAAAATCATTGCAATATCCTGGCCACGAATTTTTCGCATTTCATCTTCATTTTTAGACAAAATATTTTGGCCATTAAATTGTATTTCACCGTTAAGGTAATGAGTTTGTCGACTATCATGCAATTTTAAAATAGAAAGAGCGGTAACTGACTTGCCTGAACCCGACTCTCCTACTAAAGCAAGTTTTTGTCCTTGATATAAATCAAAACTAATATTTCGAACAACCGTAGTTAATGGGTCAGGCGGTAAGCCAAAAGCCACTTCAAGATTTCGAACAGATAATAAGGGGGTGTTTTTGCTATTCATATTATCCACGTCGCGAATCCAAAGCTTCGCGTAGTGCTTCACCAATAAAAATCAATAACATGAGCGTGCCAACCAGAACGATAAAGGTACTCATTGAAAGCCACCATGCTTCTATATTGTCTTTACCTTGTGCCAGTAGCTCACCAAGACTTGGGGTTGATGGTGGTACCCCTAAACCTAAAAAATCCAAACTGGTTAACGCTAAAATTGCCCCACTAATACGAAAAGGTAAGAAAGTAACAACGGGCGTCATACTATTAGGCAAAAGATGACGAAACATTATAGCGCGATTCGATAAACCTAAAGCACGTGCCGCTTTCACATATTCCATATTACGGCCACGCAGAAATTCTGCACGAACATAATCAGCCAGGCCCATCCAGCCAAAAATAGATAATAAGATAATTAATAACAGAACACTGGGTTCAAACAGAGAAGCAAAAATAATCAGTAAATAGAGTTCAGGCATCGAGCCCCAAATTTCAATTAAACGTTGTGCATATAAATCAATACGTCCACCGAAATAGCCCTGTATAGACCCGGCAAAGACACCTAAAGCAACACCAATAACAGTTAAAACAAAAGCAAATATAACAGACAAACGAAAACCGTAAATTAAACGTGCTAAAACATCTCGACCGCGATCATCAGTACCTAATAAATTATCTTTTGAAGGTGCTGCAGGATTAGGTTGTTGATTGTAATAATTAATGGTGTCATAACGAAAAGGATTGAGAGGATAAATTGACCAGTTACCATTTTGAGTAAGTAATTTTTTTACATATGGGTCAACGTAGTCTGCTTCTGTTTCAAAATCCCCAGCAAATGTTGTCTCAGGATAGATTTTTAAAATGGGAAAGTAAAATGCATCCTCATAATAAACCAGCAAGGGTTTGTCATTGCTTATAATTTCAGCAAACAAACTTAAACCAAATAAAGCAATAAATAACCACAAACTGTAGTAACCACGTTTATTCGCTTTAAAGCGTTTCCAGGCACGACTACTTTCTTTTACGGCTTTAATTTCAGGCATTGTTGCTTCTATATTCATTGGTTAATTATTTTGCGATTCAAACTGAATTCTTGGATCAACCAGCACATAACTTAAATCAGTAATTAATTTTGCCACCAGACCTAATAACGTAAACAGGTATAAGGAACCTAATACCACAGGGTAATCTCGTTTCAAAATGGATTCATAAGCAAGTAAACCTAAACCATCTAATGAGAAAATAGTTTCAATTAAAATACTCCCCGCAAAAAACGCACCAATAAATGCACTGGGAAAACCTGTCACTAAAGGGATCATCGCATTTCGAAAAACATGTTTATATAAAACGGTATTCTCGGATAGACCTTTAGCTCTTGCGGTTAAAACATATTGTTTTCTTATTTCTTCAAGAAAACTGTTTTTGGTTAGTATCGTCATCACGGCAAAACTACCCACAACTAATGAGATCACAGGCAATGTTATATGCCAGAGATAATCGGTAACTTTACCAAACCAGCTTAATGTCTCCCAGTTATCCGATATTAGACCACGCAAAGGAAACAAATCCCAGAAACTACCTCCACCAAACAAGACTAAAAGAAAAATACCTAAAACAAATCCAGGAATCGCATAACCAATTAAAATAACAGTACTGGTAAACACATCGAAGGGAGTTCCATCTTTTACAGCTTTAATAATCCCGAGAGGAATACAACTTAAATAGACCAGAATAAATGTCCACAAACCTAAACTAATAGAAACAGGCAATTTTGAAGCGATGAGTTGCATCACCGACTGCTGATAATAATAACTATCACCTAAATCAAAACGAACATAGTTACCAATCATGGTAAAAAAACGCTCATAAGCGGGTTTATCAAAGCCATATAATGCATTTAACTCGTCCAGCTTTTCTTTATCTAAACCAGCATTACCTCGATACAAACGTTGGCTGGAACCACTGGCTTCTGAACCCTTGGATTGCCCCTGTGTTTGCATTTTATGAATAAGTTGTTCAACCGGGCCACCAGGAACAAATTGTGTAACAACAAACGTCAACAACATAACCCCGAATAAGGTGGGAATCATTAATAATAATCTTTTTATAATATAAGCAGCCATAATATTATTTCTTACTCCACCAACTGCTTAATACCCAGTTTTCAGCTGAAAAATATAATGGTAATTTTTTTGGATAAGAAAATTTATCCCAATAGGCAACACGATGAACCGCAATGTACCAGTTAGGTATCAAATATTCTTCATGCAACAACACGCGGTCTAATGCTCGAGCAGCTATAACAACCTCTTCCCGGTTTTTTGCAAAAACGACATGATCAATAAGTTTATCAACCACCTTGTTTTTTATACCTATAAGGTTACGAGAACCTTCTTCATTAGCAGACGACGAATGCCACAAATTATAAAGTTCATTGCCGGGAGATTGTGACTGCGGGTAAGACGAGACCATTAAATCAAAATCAAACGTTCTGCTACGTCTTATATAGAGGGAAGTATCAACTGTTCGGTAATGCAAAATTATTCCTAACTTGCGCAAGTTGTAAGCATAAGGTGCTAAAATACGTTCAAAGCCATTTTGTCGCAACAATACGTTAAACTCAAATTTTATTCCGTCTTTATTTTGTAATACTCCCTCTTTTATAAACCAACCCGCTTCTTTTAAAAGTGCTGCGGCTGTAATAAGATTTTTTCTTAAGTCACCTTTATTTTTTGTTGAAGGTGGCATCCATACCTTATTAAATACTTCAGCTGGTAAATCTTTTCTATAACGATTCAGCAATGCGAGCTCTTTACCTTCAGGTAAACCAGTTGAGGCAAGCTCACTATTACTAAAGTAGCTGTTGCAACGTGTATATTGATTATAAAAGAGCATGCTGTTTGACCAGGAAAAATCAAAAGCCAGTGTTAACGCACGTCGCACACGTTTATCCTTAAATAAGATTCGGCGAGTATTAAAAACAAAACCCTGCATCCCGGCATTATTATGATGTTTTAACTCTTCTTTTATTATTTTATTTGAATCAAATTTTTCACCAACATAATCACGCGCCCACTGTTTGGAATGATTAACTAAATTGAAATCATATTCACCTGCTTTTAAAGCTTCAAGCATCACTGTTTCATCTTTGTAATATTTATAAACGACAGTATCAAAATTAAACATTCCTCTACGAGTTGGTAAATTTTTTGCCCAGTAATCCGGATTACGTTTGTAGGTTATATTTTTACCTAGAGAATATTTTTCTATAATATAAGGGCCACTACCAATTGGTATTTTTCGTGATAATTTGTCGAATGCCTCCCCTTCAATCCACTTATGAGAAAAAACCGGGATTTGAGCAGCAATAAGATGTAACTCAGGATTAAGTCGGGCAAACTCAAAGCGGATTGTTCTTTTATTTACAACAACAGCTTGTTTAATATCTGCCCAATAAAATCGGTAACTCGGATGTCCCTTGTCACTATTAATTGTATCAAAAGAAATTTTTACATCTTTCGCCAGTACAGGACTGCCATCTGAAAATCGAGCTAAAGGGTTTATTTTAAAAGTAACAGAAAGTTTATTTTTTGCCAGTTTAATATCATTCGCAATGTGGCCATAAAGACTATAAGGCTCATCGGTACTTTGAACCATAAGTGTCTCAAAGATTAAATCACCCAAACCATCAACGGATACGCCTTTTAGAATATACGGATTAAAACTGTCGAAATTACCGAATCCAGGTAAGATAATTTTACCGCCTTTAGGTGCATCCGGATTCACATAGTCAAAGTGTTTGAAATTCGCGGGGTATTTAGGTGTATAACCTAAGCCAATAGATGGCGCGGCATTAGCAATCATCTGCGGTAAAAGAAAAATGCTATATAAAGCTAACCGTTTAAAAATCCGCACCCACTATTCCTGTCTGACTTTCATTGTTATTATATTTAATAGCATTTTATTTCTATGAATATTACCCTAATTTGACCAGATTAGTATAATCAAACTTTATTAGATTTAATTATGTCATTGAGCATGCTGCAGACTTTGAATTTAGAGGCAAACATTGCTTTAATACTCATCGCTAAAGCATTATCATATGCAGATAAAATCTAGAACAATATACATCTAAATAATATTTAAGAATCGAGGGATACATTATGGGTTTTCTACAAGGCAAACGCGCTCTCATTGTTGGTTTGGCCAGCAATCGTTCTATCGCCTGGGGGATTTCTCAAGCCATGCACCGCGAAGGTGCTGAACTTGCCTTTACCTACCAAAACGAAAAATTACAGGATCGTGTCGCAAAAATGGCCGCAGAACTTGATTCTGAGATCATCGTCCCCTGTGATGTAAGCAGTGATGAACAAATTGAAAATGTCTTTAATGAGCTCGACAATTATTGGGATGGTTTAGACATTATTATTCACTCGGTTGCTTTTGCTCCGCGTAATGAACTTGAAGGTGACTATCTGGACAATGTCACACGTGATGGCTTCCGCCTGGCGCATGAAATCAGCTCTTACAGTTTTGCGGCTTTGGCAAAAGCAGGACGTAATATGATGGAAGGCCGGGACGGTTCCTTACTGACACTGAGTTATTTAGGTGCAGAACGTGCGATGCCGAATTACAATGTTATGGGGCTGGCAAAAGCCAGTCTGGAGGCCAATGTACGCTATATGTCTCAAAGCCTTGGCCCTGATGGTATTCGTGTTAACGGTATTTCAGCAGGCCCAATTAGAACATTAGCAGCAGCCGGTATCAGTAATTTCCGTAAAATGCTTACTGAAGTTGAAAAAACGGCACCTCTGCGTCGTAATGTCACCATTGAAGACGTAGGTAATGCAGCCGCATTCCTGTGCTCTGATTTAGCCTCAGGTATTACCGGTGAAATCACTTATGTTGATGCAGGTTACAATACCATTGGTATGCGTCCGCTTGACGCTGAATAATTCAATTTCAATATTGAATCAAAAAAGGCCGCAAAATGCGGCCTTTTTTTAGTTTGTAGGTTCGAATTCATTCGAACACGGTGTAATTAATAAGCATAATTGTTATTTTTTAACGCTGCGTGCGAATGAATTCGCACCTACAAAGGACAATGAAACCTTAACTGATCGGCATTACACATTTTGCGGCCTTTTTTGATCTTGTAGGTCGGCCTTTACCTACATGGACGTAGGTAAGAGGCGTGAGCAAGGAGCGGAAGCTTCAGGCCAACGCTGCGATATATCGAAACCAAATATCTCTTTATTAAAAGATATGCTGTTCGAGAACAACCGTTGATATATCAGCAACGCGTCGGCCTAAAGAGCCGACCTACGAAAACCAGTAACAATAATCACAGGGGAGCATGGGACACAGGGAAAATTAAAATTCCTGTTTACTCCGTGGAACCCGAATCAATAAATAAAACTCCCCGTACGCCCAGTGTTCCCAGTGGTTTGTTCTTCTTTGTGTCCTTCGTGGTTAAACATTCAATGCTTTCTCAGTACCAAGAATATTTTCCTCACCTTCCAGTCGAGCAATAATCACCGCACCACAAGAATCACTAAAGACATTAACCGATGTTCTGAACATATCCAGAATTCGATCCACCGCCAAAATCAATCCCAATGCCTCTACCGGTAAACCTATGACACCCAGAATAATGGTAATTGCTACCAGGCTTGCGGCAGGAATACCCGCTACACCAATCGAAGTGAGCAGTGCCACCAGCACGACAGTAAATTGAACAGTAATACTCAACTCTAAGCCATAGGCCTGGGCAATAAACATGGCAGCAACACACTCATACAGCGCTGTACCATCCATGTTCACAGTGGCTCCCAAGGGTAAAACGAAAGATGTCGTTCTATTTGAGACACCGGCATTTTTCTCGACACACTCCATTGTTAACGGCAAAGTAGCTGAGGAAGAAGCCGTTGAAAAAGCAGTCAATAACGCAGGCGACATAGCCTGAAAATGACGTTTTGGGCTAACACGAGCAATAAATTTAAGCATCAGTGGCAACACCACAAGCACGTGAGTTGCTAATGCAAGAACCACACTAAGGAAGAACCAGCCCAGGGTAGATGCGAGGCTGAGAATTTCATTACTATCCATTCCTGCTATCACTTTGGCAACTAAAGCAAAGACACCAATAGGAGCAAATTTCATCACCACATCAGTGATTTTCATCATCACTTCCAAAATACCCTGCCAGAAATTATATTGAGCTTCAGCATAGGCCTCCTGAATTCTGGTCATAAAATAACCAAACAAAATACTGAAAAAAATCAGACCTAAAAGTTTTCCATTCGCTGCAGCAGCAACAACATTTGAGGGCACCATATCGAGGAAGACACCCGCTATGTCACCCACGCCGCGTTCCGCTACTTTAGCAGCAGCCATTTTACCCTGCTCTATATCAAGACCCAGAACAAGCTGAGCAGGCTGACCATCAATAATTCCGGGCGTCAGGACATTCACAAAAAATAAACCCAACAAAATGGCAAATAGACTGGTAGTCGCATAATAAAGAAGAGTGCGCCCACCGAGGCGAGCTAATCCATCGCCACCACCAATTCCTGCGACACCAACAATTATAGAAGAAACAATTAATGGAATGATGATCATCTTCAATGCATTCATGAACAACGCACCAAAGAAAGAGAAAATTTCGTAGAAAGTGATACCAGCAATACTGGCTGTTTTACCCGCAAAAATACCTGCAATTACAGCCAGTACTAAAGCAATAAGAATTTGCCAGTGTAATTTAAGTCTGAAAATACTTTTAAACATGATTTTCCCCTATTCAAAATTTAAATTTTTCATAAAAAGAGACCTTGGCAATATTTTTGCAAAGGTCTCTTTTTAAAATTCTGAATCAGAAACAAACCAAACTTTATTTTATAATTTTCAGCTGTTATTAATTTGTTTCCGCTTCAGTACTTATCGCAGTCTGTGAAACTGAAATATCAGCTTGAGATTTCAGATATTGTACAAACGAATCATAGTCAGCATTTCCCATAACCTGGATGATCTGTTCACTATCCGCCTTTCCTTCAGTCACTTCTTCTACTTTAAACAGAGCTATTACAGCCTGACTACCCGCTGGCAGAGTAACTTTATCCCAGACAGTTTTTGTATTAAGTGGTTTTGGCATAGCAAAGGTATGTTGACGTAGCTGTTCAGGCAACTTCGATTTTTTATCAGCTTGACGTGTTATCCAATCAGCATTATTCCATTTGATTTCAGGATAATGTTTTTTAACCGACTCAATACTTTCATTATTTTGTACACGAGCAAGAATATCAGATGTCACTTCTTGTGCTTTCTTACTGGCTTTCTCTTGTAACAGAGTATTTTTAATGCGTGACTTTACTTTACTTAATGCTTGTACTGATGCTGCCTGATGCTTTTTCAGTCTCAATACAACAAGCTGAGTATCAGACAGTTCAAGTAATTCACTATTGCGCCCTTCTTTAATTACTTCATTACTAAAAGCAGCACTCAATATCTTTGGATTAGCTAGCAGTCCAGCTCCACCCCGACGTGTTATTAATGAGCTGGTCTTTATTTTTAAACCTAAAGCATCGGCTACAGGCTCAAGTGAGTCCGGTGTTTCATAACTCAGGTTATTCATTTGATCAGCATCATCGAAAAAGACTTTACCTGCTTGTTGATATTGCAGTTCTTTCCTGATTGCTAGCTTAACATCAGCTAAAGGTTTTAATTTTTTTTCTGCTTTAATCAGAATATGACGCACTTTTCGTTCTTCAGGATCACCCGCACGGATATCATCTAATTGAATAATCTGGAAACCCGCTTTTGACTTAATAACCTGGCTAACTTCACCTTTCTTTAAAGCAAAGACAACATTATCAAACTGTTCTCCAACACCACGGGTAAGGTAACCCAGGTCACCACCTTGTTTTGCTGAACCTTTGTCCTGAGAATGTTTTTTTGCTAATGCAGCAAAATCAGCACCTTGTAAAATCTGCTTACGTAAAGCTGATATTTTATTTTTAACAGTAACATCATCATTCGCCATATAGTTTTCAGGCGAGCTTTCATATCGTTGCTTCACCATTTTATCAGTGACTTCCTGTAACGCGGCAACATCATCCATATTTAATTCAATATATTCAAGCTGTACTTTTTCAGCCGTTAAATATAACTGACTGTTTTTTTCGTAATATGATTTAATCTCATCATCAGTGACTTTAATTAACTTGCGATAAGGTTTAACTGAAATATCGAAATATCCAATTTTACGTTTTTGATTTTGTAATGCAGCTAAGGTCTTTTTCTCTTTTTCAGTTAAGAATGCGCTTGTAGTGATTGCACTGCGAATTTGTTGTGAAGCAATATCACGTGATAAATCGTTTTCAAATGCTTCACCATTTATACCTTGCAAAGACAAAACTTCTTTATATCTTTTTGAAGAAAAGATACCACCTTCCTGGAAAGCTTCATATTTTTTAATTTTTTCCAGTATCTGTTCTGACGAAGCTAAATAACCTTGTTCATGTAACATTTGGTTCATTACTTCCTGAGTAATTAAACCCTGTAACACCTCTTTCTTAACTTGAGTTGTACCAAACATTTCAGGACGATATTGATCACCAAACATTTTACGTAAACGTTCCTGATAATTTTGATAAGCACGCGTGAATGCTGTGCTACTAATCTCAACGCCATTAACCGAAGCCGCGACAACTTTTGACGCACCGGATAAATAACTTCCTAAACCAAACAGAGCAAAGGAGATCACGATTAAACCCACGACGATCCAGACAAAGACACCCTGAGCGTTATTACGAATTGCTTGCAACATAACTTAAACTTTTCTATTAATGATTAATTGGACGTTATTATACGTATTTTATTTATTCTTGTATTATAAATTCAGTATAAAAAAAGGCGCAACCTGTACAGATTGCGCCTTTAGTAATAGTGGCGGAGCGGACGGGACTCGAACCCGCGACCCCCGGCGTGACAGGCCGGTATTCTAACCAGCTGAACTACCGCTCCGCAATTTGGTGGGTGGTACAGGGATCGAACCTGTGACCCTCGCCTTGTAAGGGCGATGCTCTACCAGCTGAGCTAACCACCCCCTGCTTTGAACGCGCGCTAGTTTAAGGCATCCTTAAATGCTTTACCAGCTTTAAATCCAGGATTTTTTGACGCTTTGATTTGAATTTCTTCACCAGTGCGAGGATTACGACCTACACGGGCTGCACGATCACGTACTGTAAAAGTTCCGAAGCCAGCAATTGCAACTTGATCACCTTTTGCCAGGGTTTCAATGATACTGCTAACCATTTTATCTACAGCACGAGCTGCTGCTGCTTTTGAGATGTCTGCACTTTCTGCAACTGCTTCTACGAGTTCTGATTTATTCACTTAATTCTCCCCCTAATGGAATGACAAAAAAAACACCGTCCAAATAAAAATAAGGACGGTTTAAATATTATTTAACTTATGGATTTATACCAACGCTAACTAGACCAGGTCAAGCGAACTATGCACAGTTTACTTGTATAACCGCATAAAACCAGCACTTTTTAGTGAGTTTGTATATTAGTGTTATCAGTTTTTTTAGTTTTGCTCACTTTTCCACCAGTTTCAGCACCTGCGATAGGTTTTGGTGAATGTACCAGTGCTTCTTGTAATACTTCATCAATCCACTGAACTGGTTTAATGTCCAGATTTTCTTTTACATTATCTGGAATCTCGGTTAAATCTTTACGGTTTTCTTCTGGTATCAAAACTGTTTGAATTCCAGCACGATGTGCAGCAAGTAATTTTTCCTTCAAACCACCAATAGGTAAAACTTCTCCGCGTAAGGTTATCTCACCTGTCATCGCAACATCGTTACGAACAGGTATACCTGTTAATGCTGAAACCAGTGCGGTACACATACCCACACCGGCACTTGGCCCATCTTTAGGAATAGCTCCTTCAGGAACGTGAACATGAATATCATTTTTCTCAAAGACTTCATCTTCAATACCTAAAATAGCAGAACGACTCCTTACTACTGTCATGGCTGCCTGGATTGATTCTTTCATCACATCACCAAGCTGACCGGTAACACTGGTTTTACCTTTACCGGGTAAGACCGCTGTTTCTATAGTTAACAGCTCTCCACCAACCTCTGTCCATGCCAAACCATTAACCTGGCCAACCTGATCATTTTCATCAATTACACCATAACGGAAACGTTCTACACCCAGATATTTCTCCAGATTTTTTTCTGTTATATCAACACTGGAAACATCCTTATCAAGTAAAATTTCTTTTACGACTTTACGGCATAGTTTGGCAATTTCACGCTCCAGATTACGTACACCGGCCTCACGAGTATAATTACGAATAATGCCACGCACTGCATCTTCGGCAATGTTAATTTCGTTTTCTTTTAAACCATTATTTTTGATCTGCTTTTTCACTAAATAACGCATTGCAATATTTAATTTTTCATCTTCGGTATAGCCCGATAAACGAATAACTTCCATTCGATCTAACAATGGCCCGGGAATATTCATTGTGTTTGAAGTCGCAACAAACATGACATCGGACAAGTCATAATCCACTTCCATATAATGGTCATTAAAAGTGTGATTCTGCTCTGGATCTAATACTTCCAATAATGCAGACGCAGGATCGCCACGGAAGTCCATCGCCATTTTATCAATTTCATCCAATAAGAATAATGGATTACGTGTTTCAACCTTGGACAAGTTTTGAATAATTTTACCCGGCATAGAACCAATATAGGTACGACGATGACCTCGAATTTCTGCTTCATCACGTACTCCACCTAACGCCATGCGCATAAACTTACGATTCGTTGCACGTGCAATTGACTTACCTACTGAGGTTTTGCCCACACCAGGAGGACCAACCAAACATAAAATAGGTCCCTTCATTTTTTTCATACGTTGTTGCACCGCAAGGTACTCAAGGATACGTTCTTTAACTTTTTCTAAACCGTAATGATCGGCTTCAAGTATTTCTTCAGCTTTAGAAAGGTCATTACGAATTTTGCTGCGTTTTTTCCAGGGTACGCCCACCATCCAGTCAAGGTAGTTACGTACAACCGTTGCTTCCGCTGACATCGGTGACATCATTTTAAGTTTACTAAATTCAGCCTTCGATTTTTTCAAAGCTTCTTTAGACATGCCCGCGCTCTCGATTTTCTTTTCGAGGTCGTCCATTTCATTAGGCACATCATCCATGTCACCCAGTTCTTTCTGGATGGCTTTCATTTGTTCGTTTAAATAATACTCACGCTGGCTTTTTTCCATTTGACGTTTAACACGTCCACGAATACGTTTTTCGACCTGTAATATATCAATTTCAGATTCCATTAAAACCATAAGGTGTTCAACACGCTCACGCAAATCAACAACTTCAAGAATTTTTTGTTTTTCATCTAGTTTAAGCGACATATGTGCTGCAATGGTATCAACCATACGCTCGGCTTCTTCAATGCTTGAAAGTGACGTTAAAATTTCAGGTGGAATTTTTTTATTCAGTTTAACGTACTGATCAAACTGTGTTGTTAATGAACGAACCAGCACCTCAGATTCACGTTCATCAACTACTTCATCATCAAGTTCTTTTATTTGTGCGGTAAAGTATTCTTCCTGGCCTAGATAATTAATAATACGTGCACGTTTATTACCTTCAACCAGAACTTTCACCGTACCATCAGGTAATTTAAGTAATTGCAAGATGCTGGAAACAGTACCTATCTGATATAAGTCTTCCTGTGTAGGTTCATCTTTCGCGGCACTTTTTTGTGCGACTAATAAAATCTGTTTGCCATTATCCATTGCGGCTTCCAAAGCCTGAATGGATTTCTCACGGCCAACAAAAAGCGGAATAACCATATGCGGATAAACCACAACATCGCGTAGCGGTAAAATAGGAATTGCAGATAATTGTGTTTCGACCATTTCAGACATATTGCTGTCCTGTAATTATTTGTTCGTTATAAAAAACATTCGTGGCTTATTATATAAGGTTAGCGGCACAGCATTTCAAGGACTTTAGGAAAAAATCATTTCTCATAAAAAAGGGGTATTTTAAAATACCCCTTTTTTTATTCTTCTGCTGAAGCAGCTATCGGTTCGAGATTTTCGTAAATGAAGAGGGGCTCTCCATCTCCATTTATACTTGAATCATCAATAACAACCTTCTCAATATTATCCATTGAAGGTAAATCATACATTGTATCGAGTAACGCATGTTCAAGAATCGATCGCAAACCACGTGCTCCTGTTTTACGTTCCATTGCTTTAGCTGCTATTGCCGTTAACGCTGTATCACGGAACTCCAGATCACTGCCTTCCATTTCAAACATTTTTTGATATTGTTTGGTTAAAGCATTTTTTGGTTCAGTTAAAATTCGTACCAGAGCATCTTCATCCAGCTCACTCAATGTTGCGACTACCGGTAAACGACCAACAAACTCAGGAATTAAACCAAAACGAGTAAGATCTTCCGGTTCTACACTATGAATAACTTCACTTAAAGTCTTCTTGTCATCTTTACTTTGTACTTCAGCACCGAAACCAATTCCACCTTTCTCAGAACGATCACGAATAATGCGATCCAGGCCGGCGAATGCGCCACCACACACAAATAAGATATTTGAAGTATCAACTTGCAAGAACTCTTGCTGTGGATGTTTACGGCCACCTTGAGGTGGAACAGAGGCAATAGTGCCTTCAATCAGTTTTAGTAAAGCTTGTTGAACACCTTCGCCAGAGACATCACGAGTGATAGACGGGTTATCTGATTTGCGCGAAATTTTGTCAATTTCATCGATATACACTATACCCGTTTGTGCTTTCTCAACATCATAATCACATTTCTGTAATAACTTCTGAATAATATTCTCTACATCTTCACCCACATAACCGGCTTCAGTTAATGTTGTGGCATCAGCAATAGTAAAGGGTACATCTAATAAGCGTGCAAGCGTTTCAGCAAGCAATGTTTTACCACAACCAGTCGGACCAATAAGCAGAATATTACTTTTAGACAGTTCAACATCGTCTTTTTTCTGTCCTGTTTCCAATCGTTTATAATGATTGTAAACCGCAACCGCAAGTACGCGTTTGGCACGTTCCTGACCAATAACATATTCATCAAGAATATCGTTAATTTCATGAGGAGTTGGCAGTGAATCGCCTTCTGATTTACCTGATTGTTCCTGAATTTCTTCACGAATAATATCGCTGCATAATTCAACGCACTCATCACATACAAATACAGAAGGACCTGCAATCAGTTTACGTACTTCATGCTGACTTTTACCGCAAAAAGAACAGTAAAGTAGCTTGTTTCCACCGTCACCAGTGCTTTTATCGTCACTCATTTTATTCGCCTCATCACGAACATTATCAACTTTTATACCATGCGTCGTTTTTACAACTTTTTCAAGTCATCACAGCACATTTTTACACTTGATTTTGCTGCTATTTTGTACACCAAAAAACAGCAAGATTTACCGGTTATTTATCTTCTTTAGTTAAACTTCGTTGCGTCATCACTTCATCAATTAAACCATACTCTACTGAAGTCTCTGCATTCATAAAGAAATCGCGATCTGTATCTTCCTGAATCACATCCATAGGTTTCCCTGTATGTTGGGCAAGAATTTTGTTCAATCGTTCCCTTACATCCAGTATTTCACGAGCATGAATCTCAATATCGCTTGCCTGTCCCTGAAAACCGCCTAATGGCTGGTGAATCATGGTGCGTGCATGAGGTAATGCATAACGTTTACCAGCAGCTCCTCCGGCGAGTAACAAAGCGCCCATACTGGCTGCCTGACCGATACACAGAGTGCTCACATCTGGCTTAATAAACTGCATGGTGTCATAAATTGACAATCCGGCCGTTACCGAGCCCCCTGGTGAATTAATATACAGATAAATGTCTTTATCCGGATTTTCTGATTCAAGGAAAAGCATCTGAGCAACCACCAGGTTGGCCATATGATCTTCAACTTGCCCTACCAAAAAGATAATGCGTTCTTTTAGTAGTCTTGAATAAATATCGTAAGAACGTTCGCCGCGAGACGTCTGTTCTACAACCATAGGAACCAACTGGCTCATAATGTCTGTATTAACTGTTTTATCGGTCACTAATTCTTATCCTTAAGGGTAATTTGTAAATTATTGAGTCTTTTCACGAATAATAACTAGCAAAATTCGTGCTAAAACCGCTATTTATTTTGTTCTGAAGCCATAACTTCTTTGAATGTTATACTCTTATCGACCACTTTTGCTTTATCCATAGCCCAATCGACAATTTGTTCTTCAGTAACCAGTGCCTTTACTTCTGCAAGACGCTGTTTATCACCCATATACCAGTCAATCACTTGTTGTGGCTGTTCATAAGGGGCTGCAATTTCTTCAACTTTTTTCTTCACTCGATCTTCATCAGCTTCAATTTTATCAGATTTAACGATTTCTGACATAATTAAACCTAACTTTACCCGACGAATAGCTTGATCTGCAAACATGCTGGCTTCCACTTTTAAACCTTGATCCTGCATACCCTGCTGTTTAAGGTTTTCCAGCATATTATTCTTAATGGCTTCAGATTCATCTTCAATCAAGGGAGTGGGTACATCAAATTCATGTGCGTTAATCAGCGCATCCATAACTGACGACTTTAATTGAGTATTTAAACGTGAATCCAGCTCTTGCTGCATACTGGCTTTAATTTCCTTGTGCATATTTTCAACACTGGCATCTTTAATGCCCAGTTTTTTAGCGAAATCGTCATTTAACTCAGGCAATACAGCTTCTTCTATCTTGTTTATATGGGTATCGAACTGAGCAGGTTTACCCGCTAAATCTTTCGCATGATAATCATCCGGAAAAGTCACGTTTAACGTCACGTCATCACCCGCTTTAGCGCCAATTAAACCTTCTTCGAAACCTTTAATCATACGGCCACTGCCTAACTCAATCGGCATATCATTCGCTTCACCACCAGGGAATACTTCGCCATCAATCAACCCTTTGAAATTGATGTTGAGCTGATCACCCTCTTTCGCAGCACGATCAACAGATGTCCATTCTTTATGCTGACCACGGACTGTTTCAAGCATTTCAGCCACATCAGCATCTGTCAGTTCAGTAATCGGTTTTTCTATCGTTTCTTTGGACAAATCACCCAGCTTAACTTCAGGATAAACCTCAAATAATGCGGTATATTCCATACCCTGGCCTGGATCGCTTTTAATTGAATCAATTTTTGGCTGTCCAGCTGGATTCAGTTTTTCCTGCCCAATCGCTTCATATAACGTCGATTGCAGAACATCACCCACTACTTCCTGACGAACTTGTTGTTCATATTGTTGCTTAACAATTTTTAGAGGCACTTTACCTGGACGAAAACCTTTTACTTTAACGGTTTTTGTCATGTCCTGAAGACGACCATCAATTACACTGGAAAGACGTTCTTCTTCGATCACGACCGTCATTTTACGCTCAAGACCATTAGTGGTTTCTACAGAAACTTGCATTACCTTTATCCTCTATTTCAATCAGAAAATTAATAAATATTCTTAGAAAAAATGGTGCGGATGGAGAGACTCGAACTCTCACGCCTTACGGCAGCAGAACCTAAATCTACCGTGTATACCAATTTCACCACATCCGCATAAATTTGA
>VAPK010834693.1_pt1 | contig 27337 bp, 21 predicted proteins | sample 3395031 | NCBI WGS metagenome assembly VAPK01 (sample SAMN08290443, study PRJNA428436) | hydrothermal vent metagenome | isolation source: Deep-sea hydrothermal vent chimney 1 | place: Pacific Ocean: Juan De Fuca Ridge
CCACCCCCCCCGCATTGCTGACGGTTTCTGATACAACGCCATGTGACCATGCTGGATCACTGGTTTCATAGGTCATTAATGCTGCCAGCAAAAACACAGCCAGCACTGAGAACAAAATTAATAACGCTTCTCTGATACCACGATGCAAGTGACCAACAATTTGTGCCTCCACATTTTTATCAGCTACTGCCCCAGATGTCGCACCCCGTCTCAATGATCTACTCCCTGTTTTAATAAATAATCCACCGCTTAAACCTCGACACGTCAAGCATTCAGCAAGGCTGGATGTACCAACTTGCCCGCCTCCACATTAATACCGGATTGTAATACCGAATCATTTCGCCAATCGGCTTGGGCAATACGCAACACATAAGGCATTAAACTGGCCGACAAGGCTTGGGAAGCGGTTTTCGGTACCGCGCCAGGCATATTGGTCACACAAAAATGCACCACCCCTTCTTCTAGGTAAGTCGGGTCCGCATAGGTAGTGGCGTGAGTGGTTTCGATGCACCCTCCCTGATCGACGGAAATATCAGCAATAACACTGCCCGGGCTCATTTGTTGTACGGTTTTTCTGTCAACCACATGCGGCGCCCGAGCCCCGGTAACCAATACCGCACCGATCACTAAGTCAGCCTCACCTACCGCCTCCGTTAACGCCGTTGGATAAGGGTACAACCCGGTCACATTAGGGCCAAGTGCTCTCATGTGTTCCAATTTGTTTAAATTTTTATCAAAGACCGTGACTTGAGCTCCTAAATTCGCCGCCACCACGGCCGCATTGCCGCCCGCCACGCCCGCCCCAATCACCACTACCTTGCCGCGCTCAGCACCTGGCACACCACCCAACAACAAACCTTTTCCATTCAGTGGCTGATACAGTAAATGACTGCCAACTTGCGCGGCAATGCGTCCAGCAATATTGCTCATGGGTGCCAAAAGTGGTAGCCCTCCCTCCGCTTGCACTGTTTCAAAAGCGACGCCCGTTAAACCAATCGCTAGCAATTTTTCGGTCAAATCTGGTTCGGCCGCCAAGTGCAAATAGCTAAACAATACATGGTGCGATTGCAACAAATCCAGCTCAGGCGCGATGGGTTCTTTCACTTTTACAATGAGTTTTGCCTTTTCATACAAGGCGCCCGCATCAGGCAAAATATTAACGCCAACGGCTTGAAACATTTCATCGGGATAACCGCTTAATAAACCAGCATCATGTTCAACAAATACCTCATGGCCCGCCTCAACCAGCGTGGCGCAAGCGGCTGGAATTAAACCAACTCGTCCTTCTTTCACTTTAATTTCGCGTGGAATACCGACTTGCATTATAACTCCTTATGAGGTAATAAAATATTCTCTAATTTGATACAGATAACCAAAGCCCATGGCAATTATAGCCCGCAGACGGTAACATACTCACCGCTTCGCGCCTCTGACGTTACATTAAACATACCGCCAATTTTTAAAAAAGATACATCACTCTCTCAATTTTAGGAGCTATCTTCTAGTGAATCCCGTTAAACACTGCCGATTATTAATTTTAGGTTCTGGACCCGCCGGTTACACCGCCGCCGTCTATGCGGCACGCGCTAACCTCAAGCCCGTACTCATTACCGGCATCGCTCAGGGAGGGCAATTAACAACCACGACCGACGTTGATAATTGGCCAGGTGACCCCGAAGGCGTGCAAGGCCCAGCACTGATGAGCCGAATGTTACAACATGCTGAACGCTTTCATACGGAAATTATATTTGATCACATCAATCAGGCGAACTTAACCCAACGTCCTTTTGTGTTGCGCGGTGACAGTGCTGAATATACCTGCGATGCCTTGATTATTGCGACCGGCGCCTCTGCTAAATACCTCGGACTCGACTCAGAAGAAAAGTTCAAAGGTAGGGGCGTTTCTGCCTGCGCCACTTGTGATGGTTTTTTCTACCGCAACCAACCTGTCGCGGTGATTGGCGGCGGTAATACCGCCGTCGAAGAAGCCTTGTATTTATCAAATATTGCAAGCCATGTTACGGTGGTACATCGTCGCAATCAATTTCGATCAGAAAAAATATTAGCCGATAAGCTACTGGAAAAAGCCAAGCAAGGCAATGTCACCATCCTCTGGAATCACGCGCTAGAAGAAGTCCTCGGTAATCAACAAGGCGTCACCGGTATCCGCCTAAAAAACCAAAATGGAGGCAGCCAAGCGCTAGCGGTCCAAGGCGTTTTTATTGCCATTGGCCATACTCCGAATACCGAATTATTTCAAGACCAGCTCGACATGGAACAGGCTTATATTAAAATAAAAACGGGGTTAGCCGGTAATGCCACCGCTACCTCAATACCCGGTGTTTTTGCCGCCGGTGATGTCGCTGATCATATTTACCGCCAAGCCATCACATCGGCGGGAACAGGATGCATGGCCGCCCTAGACGCAGAACGCTACTTGGACGATTTATCAGCAAATTAGTCACAAGCCACTTCCCAGTTTGTACGAGAAATGGTTATACTCAGTCGGGTCGTCCGTCAGTTTTTTAGGATTATGCAAAAGGTTATAATGATACTTTCGTCAATTTAATGACGCCATCATTGCACAAATTGCACTCATATTGGATGACCGTACTGAAGTATACACATAAGATAAGAGCGAAATTTGATCGATATTCCTACCTGGATTTCACCTTACGACAACCACTCTCCCTTTCCGGATGTGGAGCTCGCCCTTAAAGAACCTGATGGTTTGTTGGCCGTGGGCGGTAATTTATCGCCAGAACGACTATTAACCGCCTACCACCAAGGCGTTTTCCCCTGGTACAGTGCAGACCAGCCTATCTTGTGGTGGTCACCTAATCCGCGCTTAGTCTTGTTTCCGGAAAAACTTAAAATCGCACGTAGTTTACGAAAAACTTTACGAAAATATCCATTTACCATCACTTTTGATCACGCCTTCCAAGCCGTGATAGACGCTTGCTCTCAAGGTCGATCCAACCAAAATGGTACCTGGCTCACCCCAGAAATGATGGATGCGTACTGCCAATTACACCGGCTAGGTTTTGCTCATTCGATCGAAGCATGGAAAAACCAACAGCTTGTTGGTGGACTCTATGGTGTGGTGTTAGGTAAAATCTTCTTTGGTGAATCCATGTTCTCACGGGTAACGGATGCGTCAAAAACCGCCTTCGTTTATTTAGTCACGCAATTGCAAGAATGGCAATTTCAGCTGATTGATTGTCAAGTAAAGACCGAGCATTTAATACGTTTTGGCGCAGAACAAATACCACGCAGTGAGCTCGTCAGTTATATCAAAGCCGCTGGTGAACTAACACCCGCATCAAATCGCTGGAGCTTCACAATAAACCCAACATGGTAAGCAACACCGGCATTAAGCGAGTTTTTGAAATCAACGCCTGTTTTTGTCAGCAAACCATTTGCAACGATTAAGAACAATGCCAATCCCGTCCCGTATATTTACGGCGCTACATTCATCACTTGGCAACCGCGTAAATATACCGCAAAATGGGTGAAATACTTGCCTGAAACGAGATGCAAAAATTTATGTCTGAAAACCAATTACATTTTTTCGCAAGCATGCCACATCATTGTGGTTATTTGGATGGAAAAAACTCAACCTCAGTCTTTGCTGATCCCAACGGACCGATGTCCTCCACGCTGTATAGTCAACTGATTGCCATTGGCTTTCGGCGCAGTGGCAATCATGTTTATCGCCCTCATTGCTCGGATTGCAATGCCTGTCTTGCCGCCCGCATTTTGGTTGATGATTTTCAACCAAAACGAACGCAACGTCGTACTTGGCAGCAAAATAGTGACATCACTGTCAACTGTGTACCTACCGCTTTTCGAAGCGAGCATTTTGACCTTTATCAAAGATATGTTAAACAACGCCACTCTGGCGGCGGTATGGACGATCCTGAGCCGCCACGTTATTTTAGTTTTATTGACAGCACATGGTGCGATACATTGCTTTATGAGTTTAGATTAAAAGGCAAACTGGTGGGTATTGCGATTACCGATCAAGTCAAACAAGGCTTATCTGCTTTTTACACCTTTTTCGACCCCGAGTTACCCGAAAGAAGCTTGGGAAAATATGCAATACTCTGGCAAATCGAACAAGCAAAACGGCTAAATGTGCCTTATCTTTATCTTGGGTACTGGATTGCCCAGAGCAAAAAAATGAATTACAAAACACAATATCGTCCGCTGCAACTGCTACAACATGGCAAGTGGTGTACACTGGATGAAAGCACTCAATAGCATGAGGGCTATCAGGCCCCTCATACTATCGAAAAACATCCATGCTATACCCCATAATAATATATTGTATTTATGTGCAATGACTCAAAACCAATTCGGGTGGATTCACCGAAAAAATAAAAGGGGCGGCTCGCGATAATGCACTTAAACCCAGTATTAAACGCGTGTTACCAGGAAATACTGCCGCTTCCACATCATGTAACTGACATTCCCCCCCGAGGTTCAAACTTGGCAATGAATAGACCGGTACCTCTAATTCGGAGCCATTGGCTAACACACCTTGCAATTGCTTGATATAACGCACTTCGGTATTCTTTTTTAAAATCGCTAACGTTTCCTCATTAATTGTCAGATACCCCGATCCAGTATCAACCATCAATTGCACGGCACCGAGGAAACGAATCTCCGCCTCAATATAATAAGTTGACGCCCCGAGGTCTTTCATTGGAACGCGGACATCAAAATCACCCGCGACAGAGGTATAACTGAGTAGCATAAAAGTCAATCCAAAAATACCATGATAAAATAAATGCTTCATATGAAAACCTTATTTTTAATGAATAAACCCGGCACCAAATCACTGGTATTTAGCAATGAATTTGATAAGTCCGCGCACTTCAAGTGTAGATATTTTGGCGTTGTTATTTTGACAATTATAGCTGCGCATTGCAGACTTGCCTGATTTTCGGTGGCCATCTCGGCTAAAAAACAGACAATCAGTCGCCGAAAAATATCTCACGTCCTCTCCAACACGGTAAACCTAAACTTTATATTCTTTCTAAAGTCATATAGTTAATAGTGATGATAGCGAAATGGCAGCGGTGTTTATTGTCTTTTACGCCTTCAACACGTTAAATACTCGCTTGATCATCATGGCCATTAAAGTAGCCATAAATATGCCAACGAGCCCCGAGGCCTTTTCTTGCAAGACTCGTAAATACCTGGGCTTAAAGTTTGCTAGACAAGTAATGTATCCATCACAAAGGGTTTGTTAAATAGTAAAACTGAATGTTTTAATCGTTAGCATGACAAAGAATAATGATTTGATTCCACATGCATTTATACTTACGAATGACGGTGATACCTGCACGCTCAATGGAAGTAAACCTTTCCGTGTTAGGTAGCACTAACTAGCACCACGTCAATACTGTTTATTTTTACAATCTAACGAGTAACGCAGTAATTCGGGTTTATAACGAAATTGACAGGAGGAGCCGTATGCACGCCAAATTACTAATTGGTGTAGTGACGTTTGGAGTTTTTTTGGTTTTACTTGTTAGCTTAGCATCACCACCACAAGCTGACCCACGATTTGCCATTTCTTATTCTCAATTTTTGAAAAAAGTAGACAGCAAACAAGTACAAAAAGTTTACATTGATAATGGCACCATTTACGGCCTGGATATAGACAATAAACCGTTCACAACCAACGCGCCTGCCGATCCCGGTCTGATGGGAGACCTGGTAGAAAATAATGTCGATATTACCGCGGCCCCCACTGAAAAAAAATCCTTCTTTGGTTCTATGTTGCTTTCTTGGTTACCTTTCATTGTGCTGATTGGCATCTGGATTTACTTTATGCGTCGCAATCAAGCCAATGCCAATAGTGGTAACAGTGCTTTTAAATTTGGCAAAGCCAAAGCAAAAACATTTAGCGCCGGCCAAGTGAAAGTTAAATTTTCCGATGTAGCAGGAATTAACGAAGCCAAAGAAGAGGTCACTGAAATTGTAGATTTTCTACGTGAACCAGAACGCTTTAATGCCGTTGGTGGAAAAATACCACGAGGTATCTTAATGGTTGGCTCTCCAGGTACCGGCAAAACATTACTCGCAAAAGCCATTGCCGGTGAAGCAGAAGTCCCCTTTTTTTCCATTTCAGGTTCTGATTTTGTCGAGATGTTTGTTGGGGTCGGTGCCTCTAGAGTGCGAGACTTGTTTATCGAAGCCAAAAAATCTTCACCGTGTATTGTCTTCATTGATGAAATTGATGCAGTCGGTCGTAAAAGAGGATCGGGGATTGGTGGAGGAAACGATGAGCGCGAACAAACCTTAAATCAACTCCTCGTCGAAATGGATGGATTTGAAGGCAATGAAGGGGTTGTTGTCATCGCCGCAACTAATCGACCTGATGTGCTTGATAAAGCCTTATTACGACCCGGTCGCTTTGATCGACAAGTGACCGTTCCATTGCCCGATATTCGTGGACGAGAAAAAATTCTTTATGTTCATATGCGAAAAATTCCTTTAGCCGACTCCATTGACACGGTATCCATTGCGAAAGGGACGCCGGGTTTTTCCGGTGCAGATTTAGCGAATCTCGTCAATGAAGCCGCCCTGCATGCGGCCCGTAAGCGCCGCACCTCAGTGACATCAAATGATTTTGAACATGCAAAAGATAAAATCATGATGGGAGCGGAACGCCGATCCATGGTGATGAGCGAACAAGAGCGACGGATTACCGCGTATCACGAAGCGGGACACGCTATTGTCGGTTTATCAGTCCCAGAACATGACCCTGTTCATAAAGTAAGCATCATCCCTAGGGGACGGGCTTTAGGTGTCACGATGTATCTGCCTGAAGAAGATCGGCTTAGCTACAGTAAACGCCGCTTAGAAAGTCAGCTCGCCAGTTTATTTGGTGGTCGTGTCGCTGAAGAAGTTGTGTTTGGCGTAGACTCAGTGACCACTGGCGCCAGCAATGATATTCAACGTGCCACAGAGCTAGCCAGCAACATGGTGAAAAAATGGGGATTTTCCAATGTCGTTGGACCACTCACGTTTCTCGAAGAGGAAGGCAATGGTTTTCTTGGCCAAGGACCCGCTGAAAAATCCATGGCAGCCAGTACCGCCGAACGTATTGATGCCGAAATAAAAGCGGTTGTCGAAAAAAATTATCAAGCCGCCACCGATATCCTCAATAGTAAAATGGAGATACTGCATGCCATGGCAGCGGCACTGCTGGAATTTGAAACCATCGACAAACATCAGGTCAACGATATTATGCAGGGTAAAAAACCCCACCCCCCGAAGAATCTTGATATACCGCCCTCAGGCGACACAAACTTTTCAGCGGACGATGATAGCCCCGAGTTAAGCCCCGCCATGAGAGAACGTCTCTAAGCAGTGTTTATCACTGATGCCCGAGGCGAAAACTTACCTCGGGTATTCATCACTCCGCTAGCTTGCTTTCTAATTTCTGAGCGTGTTTGTTCTTAAATGACTTGCCTAGCTCGGCGCATTCCATCACATCCCGAACCCCTACCGGCCCGGTACTTTCACTTGTTATGCGTACATGTCTGGCCACACTCATCGCATAACCAAAACTCGGCGCATCAACATTCACCAAATAATGCAATGTATCTGTCCCGAGTACATAACATTGATATGACTTGTAATCCTTTGCCCACACTGTGGTATTAATGAAACAAAAGGATAATGCCACTAACCCACTCAAACAAATATTTTTACTCATGTTTAAAACCATACAGATCAATCCATCGTTAAGAAATAACAACGCATTGTACCGCTTTCGACTGCAATTTTCTCCTTCAATTACCCACCAATTACATCAAAATCTAGCGTATAATTACCACATGAGCTACGTTTGTTATGGATCGACAGAAAGGAACATTCCAATGAAAAAATCCATTTTAGTGACGGGTGCCAATCGAGGTATCGGATTAGAAGTGGTACGCTACTATGCACACCAAGGGTGGCATGTGTTTGCCAGTTGTCGTGCGCCCGAGAACGCGCACGCGCTAAATAAAATGGTTCAGCAATTCAACGACCAGATCCATGTCATACCGCTCGATGTCACTCGACAGAAACACATTACGCGGCTAGCTGCCACGCTTGCCAATCAGCCCATTGACATCCTATTCAATAATGCTGGTGTTTATGGACCTAACGACGCGATTTTTGGCAACACTCAACCCGAGGCATGGTTAGAAACATTCCGTGTCAATACCATCGCCCCGTTAAAAATCATCGAAGCCCTCATTGACAATGTCAGAAAAAGTCAAGATAAAACGATCGTCACCATCACCAGTAAAATGGCAAGTATCGAAGACAATGGTTCCGGTGGCAATTATATCTATCGTTCATCAAAAGCCGCGTTGAACGCGGTATTAAAAAGTACCGCCATTGATTTAGCACCGAAAGGCATCAAAGTGCTCATCATTCACCCCGGCTGGGTAAAAACAGAGATGGGTGGACCTCATGCAGAAATTTCTACCGAACAAAGCGTACGTGGTATCAGTCGCGTCATCCATCGTGCAACAATCGAAGATTCTGGCACTTTTTTCGAGTACGACGGCAGTCTTGTGCCTTGGTAAAAAATAGGCAACGCAATACCCATCTAATACAGTAAACCATACACAGATATCATTGGGCGAGAGAACAAAAAAAACTGATCATCTTTAGAAAAAATTATTATTTGTATTAAGGGGTCGTAAAGGTCTATAGTTAATACGTGACTAATTAAAAGATAGAGAGGATATTACAATGGAAGAAAAATCAACCAAAATTATCGGCGAAATGATTTATACTCTAGCAACTGTGTTTGGCGTCGTAGCGTTATGGATGTTAGTCACTATTGTACCGATGCTCTCATAAAGAGATAAAACTGATTCTCTTGCTCAAAATTATTTTGGGTAGCAACTTTCGACCAACGAATGCTCTTAGCTGAATCTGAGCGTACTGACTGAGAAGCATAACTTGGCAGCAACGCCCAAACACTTTTTAAGGAGCGCCTGCGGGTAATATAGAACAAATCAAAACCGTCAGAATCCTATTCAAAAAACCACCCGATTCGGTTTTTTCGTACTTCAACGCTTAAGCAAAGCTTTTCAGACAATAAAGTGTGCTTTATTGTCTGAAAAGCTTTGTGTTCCTGACGAGACAAAGCGAATTCGATCTTAGCATGCTCTTTTCTGGCCAGCGTCCTAAGCATTGCCATGCTCAGTAAAGCTCAATCGTTAGGGTCAGCGGACTGAAAAAGTTATTTCTTATTGCAGCACAGACGCATGACCAATATTCGATCGTTAGCATTTTGACAAATGATTTATTTATTCCCAAAATACGCTAACAAGAACAATAAATATCACAACCTAGGGCAGTAATCGAATGTCGATAGAAGTGCATTTTGTTCAGTCTGCATTTATGCACACAATCCACCGGGGATAATTCATGATGCACTTCACCACACAATAAAGCCCCATAGCTTTCTTTCACCTCGACCCAACAACTTGTATTTCCCTTGTCCACGCTCACATAACAACCTGGACCGACATGCTCTAGATTTTGTACGTTAGTCACTAATATTTCTTCGTCATTCATTACCTATTCCTCTTTTTCATTCCTTATCCATTCATTGATGAAAATCGCCCTTATTATTTTTAGTCGTTGCGCTAAATATAGTAAAAGCAATTGCCAATGATTTCAATTTTATTTTTTCGGAATATATAACTAAAACAGTTGGGAATAGCGAGAATACCCCGCAAATTTTTTCGACTATATCTAAGATTTCGAGTCAAAACTCCTGAGAGTTTATCCATAAATTTATGATGCTTTTCTATTTGTCTCCTCATCTGTATTTTGCTTAACGATGGGTACCGTAATAATGAAAGTCGCTCCTTTATTTTTCCCCGGACTAGTAACGCTTAGACTTCCCTGCATTTCCGTCATTGAATTAGCACTCATATGCAATCCAAAACCATGGCCATCAGCCTTAGTTGTAAACCCATGATTAAAAATTTTTTTTATATTTTCATCTAAAATTCCGACACCATCGTCAGTAACTAATAGGCTGGCAGTACCATCGTGATTGTCTCTTGTTTCAAGAGTAAGTTCTTTGGGTTTATTCTGAAAATCATTCAACTGAATCGCTTCTTTGCCATTTTTGATGAGGTTCGTAATCACCTGTATCAGCTTAGATTTATGAATAATGCATTGACCTTCAAACAAATAATTCCGCCGAAGGTTCACATCAGCTTGATGCAAGGGTTGTTGCTGTATGGCAATGGCGTCTTCAATTAATAACGTTAATGCACAATGCTCTGCTAAAAATCCCCCTTTCGCATAATTTTGCTGAGTACGAATCACATCTTTCATCATATTAATTTTACTAATTAACGTTGTGGCTTCTTCATCAATTTGATAGATTTCATCTTGAATCATCTTGCCTAACTTGAGATAGTACTGGGGTAACACTTTTCCCTTGGGATCATTAACTAAATAATCATCAAGACAATCTAGATGCTGATCGAGCAACGCATTGGCTTTCATTAAACCACTCACTTTGCTGCTTTTAATTATTTTAATAATTTGTTCGCCGGAAATATTAACCGTATTAAGAATATTTCCAATATTATGCAGCACACCCGTCGCGATTTCTGCCATACCCGCCTGATGTGCCGATTCCATAAGTTTATGTTGTGCTTCCGCTAAACTGATTTCTATTTCTTTTCGTTTAGTCACATCGCGCATAATACAAATATACATTTTTTTCGTGTCATAAATCATGGAGTTCACTACCAGCTCCATTGGAAAACAATGCCCATCAAATCGTTTACCTTGCAATTCATGTACGTGTCCCTCATGATCAGCCGATAATTCGGCGCCATTACTTCCGACGCTCTGAATGATATGACTAAAACGTAATGAATCTTGTTTGCTAATCAATTCTGAGCTATGCATACTAACCATATTGTTGGGTGTCATATTGAAAATGCTTTCTGCGGCTGGGTTGATTGAATCGATGAACTTATTTTCATCCAACGCAATGATAGCCTCAGGTGCCGCAGAAACAATGGCACACACCCGCGCCTCACTGTCTGCTAATTTTCGTGTCCGCTCAATCACCCGACTTTCTAAATCTTTATTAAGCTCCACCATTTGACTGATCGCCGTATCTTTTTCAGCAATAGATTCTTTTAACCGATCCATCATGTCATTAAAAGACAAAGTTAACTGACCTAATTCGTTATTGGTAAAGAATTTTACTTTTTCTTCAAAGTTTCCAGCGACAATACGTTTAGCGCCATCGGCTAAAAGTCGTATTGGACGCAATGCACCTTGTTTAAATACGATGTAAATACAACAGGCCAAAAAGATAATTAATACGGAGGAACTGATTAAAGAATAATATAAAAACTGCTTGGAGGCATCATCAATACGCCGTGTTGTATAAGCAATTCTCACCATACCTAAGATTGCGTTATCAAACATAATGGGGAACTCTAAAGTAATAATATCGCTTCCGGCATCAATCATTGAAATCAAAGTTCTTACTTGCTCCTCAGTGAATGCCCCCCCAGGAATCTCACCCACCATACGCTTATGTTGTTCAATTGCATTTTTTACATAAAAATTTTCAGCACTTAGATAATTAGACAATAAATTTCCGTTTAACCCGGTAATCTCACTATAAACAATATCCTTTTGTTCAGAAATAACAATCATGTATTCGTTTAGCGCCACTAAATCCATTGCCAACATGGATTCAGAACTAATTAGCGCAACAAACTCACCAAGCATTGTTGCTTTGTCGGCCAGCATTTCCTGACGCTCATTAACTTGCAAATAAATAATAATTGCAGTAGCAATACTCAGCGTCAGCCCCAATATAATAGCCACTAAAGCGATAAACTTGGCACCCAAGCTTTTTATTTTTTGTGTAGGCTTAATTTTTTTTACGCGCATAAAATACAACGTGTATCAAAATTCAGGTTTTATTAAAACGATAATTCTCTGACATCATTCCAGTCCGCATCCTTCGCTTGAGTAAACCCTTTAATGAACAGATTATTGAGAATTTTTTTGGTTTTTTTCGACTCACCTAAACCCAGCAAGGTATGTTCTACCAAACTAAGCTTTAATTTGGAAAGCCGCGGATGGTAAGCCATCGCATGTGGCGTATAGGATTTTGTCTCATAAATAACTTTCAACTGACGCTGAATTCCTCTATCCATGCTATTTAAGGTCCGAAGCACCCCTCCACCGGCACTATACAAACCTTGCGATATCCCACCATAAACATGATCATGTATTCTAACAAAAGTATTGATAGTCGAAATGCCTTGCTGCTTCAGCTCTGCAATAACGAGCTGGTTGGCCGCAAACGCATTGCTAGGCAACACAATTGTTCTACCTTGCAAGTCACGAATTGATTGGATTTGACTTGAGATAGAAGTAACGATCAAACCTTTTAGCATTTTATCTTGCTCTCGGGCAAATGCCATATAACCTTGCCACTCATGAGCACGTACATATAAATACGGATTAGCATAGGCGATATCATACTCACCCTGTTGCAAACGCCGTTCAAATTCAAAAATACTCGGCGCCGCTTGTATATCAATAAGCAACCCTGTTTCAAGCTTGATATATTTCGCTAAGGGTCTCCACATACGCATAATTTTCTTCGCGGAAAATTGCGGAATCACTCCCATAGAAATAATTTTGCTGTTGTTATTCTCTCTTTGCGTGGAAGACAAGGCTGGCGGTATGAAAAAAAGTACATTGATAAAGAGACAAATACAAGTAAAACAGATTTTCGCAAGTGACGTTCGTTCACCAGGTACATTGTGACTCGTTTTTACTTGCATATAGCAGCACTCAAATATAGACTGAAATTTTGGCTATCATATCACTGATTTCACTCTACTATCGTCAGCAAGGTGCGATTACTTTATAAATAGACTTATATACTCGTAGCTCAAATAAAACCTCTTATCGTTGTAGCTAAACTTGAAGCCAATCGCCAATCGCTATCACTCAATAAATCATCAGGAATTTTCTCGAACTGTCCTTTCATGTGCGTTAAACGTTCGATGGAGGCCGGTGCCATTTGCCACTGTAATTGCGCTAAGGAGGCAATCACCGCTGTACGATTATTACATATTAAAGTCATATCACACCCGGCAGATAAAGCCGCATAGGCACGCTCAGGTACACTACCCACGACTTTCGCCGCAGCCATATCAAGGTCATCACTAAACACAACACCGTTAAACGATAATTGCTGTCGTAAAATATCTTGAATCCATACGCGAGAAAATCCGGCGGGTTGACGGTCAACCTGAGAATAAATCACATGCGCCGGCATCACCGCATTCACTCGCTGATCATCAATTAACAATTGAAAGGGTTTGATGTCATCGTGCATCAGTTCGGCGAAGGGACGTTCGTCGACGGGCAATGCTAAATGCGAATCTTCTTTAATGGCACCATGCCCTGGAAAATGCTTAGCAACACTCGCCATGCCCGCCTCATGCATGCCATCAATATAGGCACCAGCTAATCGCGCCACCAGTATAGGATCACGATGAAAAGCGCGATCACCAATGACCTCACTGCAGCCATAATCTAAATCCAAAACCGGCGAAAAACTAAAGTCAACGCCAATGCTTAGTAGCTCTGCTGCCATTAACCAACCCATTTGCTTAGCATTGGTTATGACATCCTGCTCTTTAACTCCGTCACTCAAACTCACTTGCCGAGCACTTGGTAGCTGAGTAAAACCATCACGAAATCGCTGCACCCGCCCCCCTTCATGATCCACCGAAATCAATACATATTGATTTTTTTTAGCTGATCGAACATCATGAATTAAACGAGAAATTTGTTCTCTCGATGTATAATTTCGGGCAAATAAAATCACCCCACTGACCAAAGGATGAGCAATCAATTCTTGTTCTTCCTCTGTCAGCACGTCACCGCCAAGATCTATCATCAAAGGACCACATATGTGCATAGAATAATTCCTTGTTTTCTAGTTTCAACACCTGAGTAATGAAAATGAAATGACTTAGGAATGGGCGGGTAATAACTTCCCGGTTTCACATCCCATCTTGGCTCTCAATTTTCCGACGTTAATTAGCCGCCCCCTTTGCTAACGCACGCTTTTTAGTCTCAGTAATCTCATTGTTTTCTTTTGAAAATTCATGCCATCCTTGAAGATGTTGAGCAATTAAATTGCTCAACATCTGAATATGATCCGGACTATCATTGAGCGCTGGAATATAATGATACTGCTCGCCACCCTCAGATAAAAATACTTCACGATTTTCCATCGCCATTTCTTCCAGGGTCTCCAAACAATCGGCGGAAAATCCCGGGCAAAAAATATCAACTGACTTAATACCCTTGGCCGGTAATTCACGTAATGTTTGATCCGTATAAGGCGTTAACCATTCTTGCCGCCCAAAGCGAGATTGAAATGCAATACACCACTGTGATTCATTAAGTTTCAACGCTTGCGCAATTAAACGGGCTGTTTTATGGCAATGGCAATAATAGGGATCCCCTTCCTCCAAGCATTTTTTAGGTAAACCATGAAACGAAAATACTAACATATCGGCTTGTTTCGATGCCTGCCAATGCTGTTCGATACGATTTGCACACGCCTGGATATAGGCTGGGTTATCATGATACTGGTTAATAAACCGTAGTTCAGGAATCCATCGCCATGTGCTAATGACATCCACCACCGCATCAAACGCAGAGGCCGTGGTAGTCGCTGAATATTGCGGATACAAAGGTAAGACTAACAGCTTTTTCACACCAACCGCTTTGAGAGAAGTTAATGCTTCATGAATCGATGGATTACCGTATCGCATGGCAACGTTCACAACCAAGGTATCATTGAATCGCTGTTTTAATTCCAATGCGAGGGCTTGTTTTTGCTGTTTAGAAATCACCAGTAATGGAGACCCATCTGCCAACCACACTTTCTGATAAGCTTTTGCACTCTTTTTGGGACGAATATTTAACACACCGACGTTTAGAATAACCCACCACAACCATCTTGGTAACTCAACGATGCGCGGATCCCATAAAAATTCTCCCAAATACCGCCGCACAGCAACGGGTGTTGGCTCATCGGGCGTTCCAAGATTAACCAGCAAAACACCAACAGAGGACAATTGGTCATGTTGGAAATTTGACTCTCCCAGATATTTTTTCATGGTTTATTTCCTAAAATTGATATCGCGCCATGTTATCGCATATCGTTTCGCAAGGAAAAGAGTCTGAACAATTTTCCACCTAAATACCACAAGAGCGCGGAGTAACCCATCGATTAATTGATAACCAAAGTCGAGCAACACAAACAATGCAAGTGTCAAACAATGGCTTTCGTATCATTGATAAAGATGAAAAAAACGCCAGCTATGGTTAATCGCAACACAATTGCATTGTCCGAAATTAGAACAATTCTTGCTTCAAGCGCATCGAAAGACGATAATATTTGGTTTTACTCACCTAACTTTACCGGCACGCTGCATAACCATGACAAAATCATTTGATTTCGTAAGACAAGGTTTTCCGATAGAAAAGCAATCAGATGTTTTTTTAATCGGTGTCTCTCAAATAAAAATCAATGGGCATTGTACATGAGTGAAACTTGGCTAACTATAACTAAATAAAAGCAAAGGACAAAGTTCCATGCGCGTCGAAATTCCTGGATATAAAGTGCTACGCGAAATTGGTCGCGGTGGCATGTCCATTGTTTATCTCGCCATTCAAGAGAACCTCGACCGACAAGTCGCTTTAAAGGTCATGCATCACCGCATCACCGGCGATCAAGAATTTAAAACACGCTTTCAGCGCGAGGGCAAAAGTGTTGCACAATTGACCCACCTCAACATTGTCAATATTTTTGATATGGGAATTACTGGGGATCATTATTATATCGCAATGGAATATATTCCCAATGGTAACTTGAAAGGCCTCATCAATGATCGCTCCGTCACCTTAAAAAGACAAATCGAAATAATAAAAGATATTGCGGCCGCCTTACGATATGCCCACCAAAAGGGTTGTATCCATCGAGACGTCAAACCGATGAATATTCTGTTTAGGGAAGATGGTTCTGCCGTGCTAACTGACTTTGGGGTCGCTAAAATGACCCATCAAGCCAGTGCAACACTTACTTCCACCGGCTTTATCATTGGCACCCCAAGATACATGTGCCCAGAACAAGCGAAAGGCGATAAAGTTGATAACCGATCAGATATTTATAGTCTTGGGGTGGTTTTCTTCGAATTGCTGTCAGGCCGAACGCCTTATGATTCAGATAGTGCGATCAGTGTGTTATACAAGCATGTGGAATCCCCAATCCCCGCGTTACCAGCCTATTTATCTCAATACCAGCCAATTATCCACCGGCTTCTCGCAAAAAATCCCACCGATCGATATCAAAATATCGATGAATTTCTGATCGATCTTGATGTGCCCATCAAAACACCAATACGGATATCTGAATCGAAAACATTGCTACGTCCGCTCGACATCGGACAAACTCGAGTCATAAACCCAGGACGGTTACACCCGGCCACTCATCAACCACGCAGTTCGGGGAAAAAACGTCGCCTACCCGCCCTGTTGACCGTAGTATTGCTCGCCAGCATTGGGGGAATTTATTTATATCAACAATACTTCGTACTTGGTTTACATAATGAAGGCATAACCATCCTCAAAGACGGCGATACGCCTTTATCCATTGCCAACTTGCTCAATACTGCCGATCAACAATTTGCCAACGCCAAATTAATTGCCCCACCAGACGACAATGCCTATCAAACATTCAAAAAAGTACTCACACAACAACCGAATAATTCCAATGCGACCCGCGGTCTAAAAAAAATCGAACGCAAGCTCATTGCACAAATTAAAAATCATCAAGAAAAAAACCAAACCGCCAGCGCACTTCAGCTAGCCAATAAAGGCCTCAATTTTTTCCCCAATCAACCGGCCATGTTGCGGCTCCAACGCTCACTCACCTCAAACCAGCCAAACCCTCTGGCTAAAAGCCAATTCGCTGCACAAGACATTGAATCACTGCTAGAAACGGCTGATAACTATTTAAAAAAATTTCACTTAACCACCCCAAGAAATAATAATGCTTACGATATTTATCAAGCGATTTTAAAACGCGACCCCGATAACACGGTAGCAGCACAGGGTATGCAACGAATTGCAGATACTTACCTGGCGCTGGCACAAAGTGCAAAAAATCGCAATGATCTGACACGAGCGGTATCGCTCATCGAACTTGGATTAAAAGTTTCACCTCGTCATATGGGTTTGGATGAATTTCAGAATGAAATCATAAATAACATTGCCAATAATGCTGAACAAGAAAATAAATCGGCCGTAAAAACAAAAATTTCACAACTGCTCACGCAAGCCAAAGCATTTGAAGCCGCCTCTCAGTTAACCAAACCGGCCAACCAAAATGCCGCAGAAATTTACCAACAAATTTTATCCTCAGATCAGGACAATGATCAGGCACGGCGCGGTTTACATAAAATTGCCGATCACCAAGTATTGTTGGCCAACAAAGCCATGAACAAAAATAATCTAGAACTTGCTTTAGACTTTGTCAATGAAGGCCTCACTTTTCTGCCATCTCATCAAGCGTTAAACAGACTAAAGTCAAACATTATTTCTCAAATCACTGGTTTTCGGCAAACACAAAACGAAAAGAAAAAACAAAGAATCACTAACCAATTACGTTACGCCGCCACCTTATTTGCGCAAAATAAACTGCTAATCCCTGAAACCGATAATGCACTGCTCGCCTATCAGAAAGTACTAAAAATTGATAAAAAAAATAAAAAAGCACAACGTGGCATCAACAAAATTCGAAAAAAATTAATCGATGAAGCGGAAGTGGCGATGGCACAACAAGATTTTTCGGAAAGTGAAAAAATACTCAATGCTGCATTAAAACACTTTGCCGATGACACTCAAATAAAAAATTTAAAACAAGTGGTCATTAACGTGACCCAAGCCCAAACAATAAGTAACCACTCTGCCAAACAAAAAACTAATAATATTGAGCAATACTTGAAAAAAGCACATCATCAATTTTCTGACAATAACTTCACTCAGCCAGTAGGTAATAACGCCTATGAAAGTTACCAACAAGTATTGAAGCTTGATCCTAATAATCAACAAGCATTATTAGGCTTGAAAAAAATAGCCGATGAACATTTATTACTTGCACAGCAGGCAAAAGATCAGGGAAAAATCGAGAAAAGCTTGCAACTAATTAATACCGGTTTATCGATTAACCCTTGGCATAAAAAACTTGAACACTTAAAGTTTGAAGTAACACTGGCACAGGAAGAAAAAAATCGAAAAAAAAATAGCCTACAAACACCAAACAAAGCACAATTTACTGATGGCAATATGTGAAGCTATCGTTTTTCAGACGGCTTTTCTAAAAGCCGCCTGAAAAAAACCGACACACCATTTAACCCGTCATTCGGTGCGCCTTGAAATAATTGATTAACCCATTGGTTGAAGCATCATGGGAATGCAACGGCTCATTTCCTGGCAATTCATTTAATATTGTTTTGGCCAATTGTTTACCTAACTCAACCCCCCATTGATCAAATGAGTTGATATTCCAAATGGTACCTTGCACAAAAATTTTATGCTCATACAGTGCAATCAGCGAGCCTAAGCTGCGTGGTGTGATTTTCTGCAACAACAGGCTATTGGTGGGTAAATTCCCCTTAAACTCTTTATGCGGCGCAAGCCATTGTACTTCCGTCTCAGATAAATGACCCTGCCGCAACTCATGAATGACTTCTTGTCTCGTTTTTCCTTTAGCCAACGCTTCTGTCTGTGCAAAAAAATTAGCCAACAATATTTGATGGTGATCCCCTAACGGATGATGCGTTTCAATTGGGGCAATAAAATCGGCAGGGATTAATTTAGTTCCTTGATGTATCAACTGATAAAAAGCATGTTGACCATTAGTACCAGGCTGTCCCCAAATAATCGGACCGGTGCTATAATTTACCACGACACCGTCACGTGAAATATGTTTCCCATTACTTTCCATATCCGCTTGTTGTAAATACGCTGGCAGATACGCTAAATACTGATCGTAAGGCAAAATGGCATAGGTTTGCGCGTTAAAAAAATTGTTATACCACACGCCGAGCAAACCCATAATAATCGGCATATTATTCTCAAAATTTTCATTACGAAAATGCTGATCCATTTCATGAGCGCCGGTTAATAACTCAATAAAATTATCCATGCCGATATATAAAACAATGGGTAAACCAATCGCTGACCATAATGAATAACGTCCGCCAACCCAGTCCCAAAACTCAAACATATTATTAACATCAATACCAAATTCAGCCACCGCTTGTTGATTGGTGGATACCGCCACAAAATGTTTTGCAATATCATTCTTACTAGCACCATGATCGAGGAACCATTTCCTCGCGGTTCGTGCATTGGTTAATGTTTCTTGGGTGGTAAATGTTTTTGAGGCGACGATAAACAGCGTAGTTTCTGGGTTAAGATTTTTTAATGTTTCAGCGATATGAGTCCCGTCAATATTCGAAACAAAATGCATACCTAGACTTTCTTTGCCATACGGTGTTAAGGCATTGCTCACCATCAGCGGCCCCAAGTCAGACCCGCCGATACCGATGTTGACAATATCCGTCACGCCTTTATTCGAGTAGCCTTTCCAGGCACCTGATCGCACCGCTTCAGAGAAGCTTCTCATTTGTTCCAATACACGATGCACATTGGGCATCACATCTTCGCCATCCACATACACCGGTTGATTGGAGCGATTGCGTAATGCGGTATGTAACACCGCCCGCTGTTCAGTGTTATTGATGAGCCGCCCACTAAACATTTGATCGATGGCTTGCTCTAGGCCACACTCACGCGCTAATTGATTTAACAAGGTAAACGTTTCCGCCGATGCGAGATTTTTCGAGTAATCCAAAAATAAATCATTAAACGACAAAGAGCAATCTTTGAATCGCTGATCATCCTCATCAAAAAACGACAATAGACGAGTATGCTTGATCTTCTCATAATGGGTAGTCAGGACAGGCCAACTAGGTAAATCGGTGAGACTCACGTCTCTTTTGTGAGTATCTAAACCAACTGCCTTTTCATGTGATACATTTGTTGCCATATAGCAAACTCCCTCAATAGTCATACTCACAAAGCCAATCATTTACCTACACATCATTTAGCAAAATATAAACCACTTAGCACTTAGTTTTATTTCAGATATACGGCAACCAAGCAGTCAAAACCCTCCTAGACTTTATGGTGTTTATTATGGACCAGTTTTATTGACAAAGGAAATCGAAATTGGCAATCGCTTGGCCAATGCGTATTCGATGACCAAGCCACCATAGAGAACAACAAAGGTGCTGTAAAAATGATCCACAGGCTGGGCACCATGCGCTTGATTAGCCTATCTATCTGAGTCCAAGTTGTTTCAGCCAATCGACAAAATCGGCTAAATAGCATCCATCCCGTTAGCCAAATAACGCGACACACCTTTCAAGCTTTTTCGGTCACGCTTGTTGGAATTAAGCGATTCATCGTGTGATTGTTTTTCCATCAGAAATTACATTTTTATTTCAATTGAAGCGCTAAGTCTATGTCGCTTTTGAAGAAGTTTAGTTATCCACAAAAGCTGTGGATAACTCTGTGGATTAATTGTGAAGAACCTTATCAAAAGGCGCTATTTACAGGCTTTGTGTTAAAATGGATATAAAATAAACTCATCGTAAGGTATTGATTTTACGTCGTTAAAATTAGTCGCAAAAAGTAGTAAAATTTTTTGCTCTAACGGCCCATTCCATCTTGACAGGTTTAAACAACTGTGAACAACTTCATTGGTCACCACCATTTATTGACTGTATTTGATCAGTAAGCAAGCTAATCACTGGCTTCACTCCTCGCTCAATCGCTAACCAAACGGATACAATATTGATGCTTACATGGACAGGCTAATATTTCCGCCAACCCAAATGACAGGCATGGTCAGCTAAACCTGGATTGGCTATGTGATGTATATTTGGCATAATGGCCCGTTAACAGTCACTGACACACTGCATTTATTCGCCATGAACCTTGCTAATGATAATTCGCTCATTCAACGTCTGTTATATCCTGATTGCTACGAACATCCGGTGGAGCAAGTCGAACTACTGCATACCCATATATCCTGGGTGTTATTAGCAGGTCAATACGCTTATAAAATTAAAAAACCCGTTAAATTCGATTTTCTTGATTTTTCAGACCTCAATAAACGCAAACACTTTTGTGAAGAAGAACTACGGCTAAATCAACGTTTTTCTCCCGACATTTATTTAGCGGTGGTGCCAATCACAAGCGACAATACAACCATTCGCATGAACGGCAAAAGCACGCCATTAGAATATGCGGTTAAGATGCGGCGATTTTCCCAAGAGGCGCGCCTGGACAACATGCTCGTCCATCATCAATTAAGCCCTCACCACATTGATAATTTTGCCCAACGCATTGCAAGCTTTCATTTGATAGCCCCCCACGCCTCGGATAATTCGTTATTCGCTGCAGCAGATAACGTATGCAAACCGATTGCTGAAAATTTTGAACAAATCAAGCAATGCATTAAAGAGCCGACGATAACGGACCAGATACAAGCCCTATCGCTGTGGGCTAAGCACCGTCATCAGCAGTTATATGCCGTTTTTGAACAACGCAAAGCCTTAGGATTTATTCGGGAATGTCATGGCGATCTTCATCTAGCTAATATGGCCTTGATTCACCAGCAAGCCACGCTATTTGATTGCATCGAATTTAATGAATCTTTTCGCTGGATTGATGTGATGAGTGAAATCGCTTTTTTATGCATGGATCTTGACGACCACCACTGCCCATCGCTCGCCTGGCGTTTTCTGAATAATTACCTTAGCCTAACGGGCGACTACGCAGGACTACAAGTCTTCAATTATTATCTAGCCTATCGAGCCATGGTGCGTGCCAAAGTCAGCTGTTTGCAACTAACACAAACAGACCTCAGCGACACTGAAATAAAACAAACCCAAAAAAAATTTCAAGGCTATATTCTACTTGCCAAGCAATATACCGTCCCACGTGATACCCCACTCATCATCACCCACGGCTTGTCCGGCTCAGGTAAAAGCACGCTCACCCAAATATTATTGGAAAAACTCGGGGCAATACGCATTCGATCGGATATTGAACGTAAACGCTTATTTGACCTTCATTCGCGGTCCCACGCTGAAGATCACATCAAGCAAAACAGGTATAGTGAAAAAAGTTTCCAAGCGACTTATCAACACTTAACAGACATGGCTCGTCTGATTATTAGTTGCGGTTTCCCAGTGATCATTGATGCGACTTTTTTAAAGCAATCACAGCGTCAACGGTGCCAATCACTCGCTCGCCAGTTACAAGTGCCTTTTATTATATTAGATTGCCAAGCACCCAAGCATATTCTACAAAAACGTATTACCCATCGACTGCAACAAACCAACGATGCATCTGAAGCAGACTTACACATACTTGACCAGCAAATAATAACCCAAGAACCTCTCAATGAAAATGAAAAACCATGGACGCTCACATTAAATCACCAGGACATGGTAGAGCCCAGCAATGCAGTGAAAAAAATATTATCTACCATCACTTGCTCATGAAAAGAATAGCCATATTGTTCACACAATAAAAATATCATCCAAGGGTTCGCAAACCGCGATGGATCGCATACAATAGAGCAAGGACGAGGGGATGAAACATTACACCATGAAAATGTATTCTATGTCGTACAAAAAAAGAGATAATCCGAGTCAATCGATTAACCGCATAATTTTCATGAGCGTCTTGTTAAGTTGTGCTCAATTAGAGGCGCACGAAATATCCTGCGATGGACATTACCATGTGGACGGTATTGGGGAAATAGCAAGTAACACCGGACACTTTGAAATATCCGCCTGTATTGTCGATCAAAAAACCGGAGAGGCCGAAGGGCATGTCAATTTTGATGGAAAAATAACCCACAGCAAGCCACATAACGAACTGGTTGGCGGGTTAATGACTTTTTCAGGCGATATTAAGAAATTGTCGATTACTGGATCTCATGCAAATTATGAGGCGATTGGCATCGCCACCATATGCGATTCCTCAGGCGATTGCAGGGATTATATCAATACCTCACTTTTTCCAAAAGGATCACAAGTTAACGATACTCACACCACGGCAACTAAACCAGCGAATGGTTTTAATATCGCCATTAAGCTCGGTGACAAAGAAATTATTAGCGCGACAGGTTTTGTCAATGAAGGCTATATCAGTGTGGTTGCACCTTAGCTTAAAGTTACGCAATACTTTTCCTATTGATAGCGGCGACGGGTATTCGACTCTCTCAATCCCTTTAGCCAATCGTACATTTCTGTCCTTCGCCTCCTAAAAATGTATTTTATGCTCTGAAAAACTGCCCCCGTCAAACTACTGAATATATCAATCATCACCTATACTTCGTAGTGAGAAGCCGTAGCATTCGTCAATCAACTTGATGACAAGGTAGAACATGACAGAAATGAATGAAAAGAAAAAAGCATTTCAAGCAATGATGGAGGAATACCGTGCGAATTATATCGACGAACTCCCCATTAAAATCGATCACATTGAACAACTTATTTTAAAACACGAAGACAAAAATCTATCCACTGAAATATCTGAACAACTCTATCGTGATGTACATAGCCTAAAAGGTACCGCAGGCACTTATGGTTTACAGATCATGACCAGCATATGCCATCACCTAGAAGATCAGCTGGGTCATTTTAACGAGAATTATGTAGAAACCTGTTTGCATTTTGTAGATTTAATGCGCACAGCAACAGAAATCACGACTCGCTCTTCCAGTCCAAACTTTAAAGAAGTAGAAATTCAATTATATAAACTTCAAAAAAAATTAGCTAAAAACAAAAAACTTGGCATGATCATTGACTCATCTCGATTAAATGCCATGATGCTAACCCATATTTTAGAACCTTACCCAATAAAAATAACAATTATGGATGATGGCCTAAAAGGCCTATCACGATTAATATTTGAAAAATTCGATTTTCTTATTACCAGCCGTGAAATACCATCACTTAATGGGGCGGCACTCATTAGTGCGTTACGAGCCTCTGACAGTGCCAACAAAAATATCATGAGCATTATTTTAACCAGCAAAATGGATACAAATTATTTTGCTGGCTGCCAGCCAAACATTACTATCATCAAAGATACCAATCTCAGCAAAAATTTGGCAAACACCATTGAATCATGCTTCCCCGACTTGACGACGTATGCTTAATTAGCGATGATACCTAATGAGGGAACAAATGATGCGCTCTAAAAATTATAAACTAATGTGAGTGCTAATTCGGCATCTGTTTTTTTAATATTGGGCGGTACATCAGACGTTCGCTTTAGCCTCAGCGAGGTCTTCATCGACAAATTGCCGACAATTTGCGCCGCTAATGCTGAAACCGATGTCACAATCGTCGAATTTTCACCAAAATCGGATATTAAGCTTTGACTAAACAAGGTGGTTTCAGTAATTTTCCACTCCAAATGACCTGAAGCTCTTACAATAAATTCATTTTCCGTATCGCCATCTTTTATTTTGCTTTGACGAACACCTGGACCGGCTTCTAAATCTAAAAACAAATGGGGTTTATTAATTAATCGCAGCCCATAGCCTAATGCCCCAACCGCCCGATACTCATAACCACTAAAACGATCATCTTCATACTGCAAAGTACCAAACGTATAACTATGCCGCCCAAACTTGTAATCGGATTTGCCCGCCGCCAAATAACGTTCGGCGGTGGTGTTCTCGTCACCATTGGCATCCTCCCCCGATGTTTTTAAAGCTTCTAAATTAATATGGTGGCGCCATTTATTTCGCTCGTTGGTGAAACTAAGCTTGCCATTGAGTGTTTTCGTTTCGGTATTTCCTTTGGTGATTATCGCACCGGCTTCGGCCGCCCCCTTCCAGTTACTACCAGCAATTTCAAGGGCGCTCACACTACTGGCCAAACTAATAAGCATCAGTGATAAAATTGATTTTTTGATTTTCATGGATCTGCTCCTAATTCAGATAACACCTTTAATAAAAACATTCCCACATACTTCCTATCGCTAATTATCATAATTTATAATAGGCTTTTACAAAATTGACCAATAATATTAGCCATCCCAATAACCCAATCAACTGAGTTACTAGTACACCACCGCCATCGCACTGAATGCAAGGTAGCGGTTTCGATTTAAAAAGTAAAGCACATCCAGTACAACGTTTTTCTACATACATAGACCGCATACAATATTTGATTTATCGAACGACAACAAGTATAAAAAAGCGTTTTAACAATGATTAACAATTTAAAAACGAATACTGAACAACAATATTAAATCGGCAGGGAATTTTCGGATTCAGATCTGAAGAACGATATACCCGTAGCGTTTGAGATTTAGGTATTGAGTACGAGACATATTTTTGTCCTGACTAGGCGAAACGACGAGTAATATCGAGATTATTGCGAGGAGTTTCAACACAGTCAGGGTGAAAATAGGGCCGTAATAAAGCCTAAATCTCAAACGCTACGGGTATATGCCGACATCTTGGTACTTTATACAGTATAACTAATCCCCCGGACTCTTTAGTCATAAAGTTCAAATAACATGCATACCTGTGTACCTTCACCCACCGTGCTGTTCACCGATATTTGAGCATTTAAGCGATCAATCACCGCTTTCACAAACGATAAACCTAATCCAAGACCGGGTTCATGCTTATGTGAACGGTGGTGAAAGCGCTGAAATTTTTCGAATATTTTTTTTAAGTCCGTTTCACGAATACCACTACCTTGATCATTCACACAGCATCGAAGAAAATGATTATGTAATATCAAATCAATCGTTATGGTGCTACCACTTGAACTATATTTAATCGCATTACTGAATAAATTCACAAATACGCGCTCTAATAATTCAGCATTCCCATTAATTTCACTTTCATAAGCCTTATTATTAAACACAAACTCAATATTTTTTGTTTTAGCCTGCGCCCATAATTGATCCATTGCATTATAGATAATCCCATCTAAATTCACGCTTTGCAACGCAATAGATTCACCACTTTCAATGCGATTCACTTGCACAAATGTTTCAGCAAGCTCCAATGTTTTATGAGCATAATTTTCCATTCGCTGAATGAGCATGTTAAGATCTACGGGGTCTTGTTTAGCCATTTCGACCAAAGCCAGTAAAGAAACAATCGGTGCTCTTAAATCATGTGACAGAAAATTCAGCATTTCTGTCCGGTTTCGTTCATGAGCCTTGATTCCAGAGATATCAGACAGGTTGATAATAATACCTCGGGCCGTTACGTCACTCAGTTGCAATGGGGAAAAATGTATGAGCAAATCTGTATGAGTCTTTGATTTCACGGAAAACTGTATAGCTTCATTTTTTAACAGTACGGCGGTGAATACTTGATATAAATCTTGATCAAACTCAGCAATTGCCTGCGTTAAAATAGGTTGGATCGCTTGATTTTTCAATGGGTAATTTTCATTACCAAATAAATATCTGCCCACCTGCTTATTCGCCATTTCAATTTCACCGGTAACGGACACCACAATCACCCCATCCGCCATTTGCTCCATACTTTGCAATACATACTGCCGTATCAAACGTACCTGTGTCGCCAATTGTTGGACTTCTTGAATCTTTTTCTGTATTTTTTCGCCAAAAAGCTTTTGTGTAAAACGAAATTCACCGATTAATTCTGTAAACAGGTCTTGCGTTAATTTAAGCTGCTCAGCATCAGGTAAATATTTACCTTGCCAATGCACACCCAGTCGCCAAGTGGTGCCTCGAATCTCTCCGTCCATCCAAAAAATATTATGCAGCTGTAACGATCGCTTGCGATCGTGGCATAATTGATTAATATCACCCCATTGCAAGCGGATATTCGCTTTATTATCGATTAAAATCCAGGCTTTCACGGGCAATAGATGGCGAATAAACTCCATGTGTTCCATGGATAAGCGGGATGAAGACCAAGGCAATAATTCTTTTTCAAACTTAAGATTCTGCAATTCATTGTTTAAATAACGTAACGCATTATTTAATCGCCACCAACTCCATACAGGATAACTGCTGCCAAGGGTTAATAGCACGACACTCGGTGGAAACCAATAATGAAAGAGTTGCAATAAGG
>VAPK010964685.1_pt1 | contig 27292 bp, 22 predicted proteins | sample 3395031 | NCBI WGS metagenome assembly VAPK01 (sample SAMN08290443, study PRJNA428436) | hydrothermal vent metagenome | isolation source: Deep-sea hydrothermal vent chimney 1 | place: Pacific Ocean: Juan De Fuca Ridge
AGTACCATATCTGTTTCTTTGTGTACTAATGGTATAGTTAGTTTATACAGGTGCTCATCATTTAAGTTAGATAAATCGGCATCAACAAATACGATGATTTCACCGCTTGCGTTTTCAATACCCGTTACCATTGCAAAACCTTTTCCTTTGTTTTCCTCCAATTTAATATATTTGAATTCGTAATTATTGCTAAGTTTATTCAATATATCATCGGTTTTATCTATTGAGCCGTCGTTTACAACAATTACTTCATCGAAAAAGTAATCACATACAATTGATAAAACTTCTTTAATTGTTTTTTCTTCATTATAAACACAAATTATTGCTGTTGTTTTCTTATTCATACTATTTTACATTAAATTTTATTTTGCAAAATTAGTATTGAATAATATCGCTGAAAAAAAAAGGGATAAGCATACCGCAAAAAGGGATAATGCAATAATTTAGGGATGAAATTAGATAATACAGGGGGTAAATCTATACTTGTTTTATCTTGTTTTTAAATTCATGAATGTATTTTTGAGATACGGGCACTGTGAAATCCGTGTCATCCATGAATAGTTGAAATCCCTGTGGATTGCCCTGTATTTCATTAATGAATTTAATATTGACAATATAACTTCTGTGGCAACGTAAAATAAATTCGTATCTATTAATTAATTCTTCAACTCTCTTTAAAGAACTTCTTATTATTTGTTTTTTTACTAGCTCATTATTCTTGTAATAAACTTCAATATAGTTGTCTGAAGATTTAATAGCGATTAACAAGTCCGCTTTTATTGTGAGGGTATCATTTTTATAGTCTGACACAAAATGAATTAATTTTTTTTTATGTTGTTTCTTTTCAAGCAGTTGTTTATTTAATTGTTGTGCTGATATCAAATGAGAACGTAATAATCTTTCCTGATTTATTGTAATAAGGACAGCAACAGGAAGTAATCCAAGTAATAAAATTTTAGTTATATCAAAAAAACTTATGTCGAATAAACCGGTTATTTGTGAATAAAATAGAAAATCACTACTTGAAATAGCAACAAGTATCCATAAATTCCATAGTATCTCCTTTTTTATATTCCAGGTATTCTTGTAGAATATTTTTGGAAATAAACTTGGTAATACAATTAAATTTAGACTAAGTACCAAAAATGTAGATGTTACAAGTCCTGCAATTATATAAACAATTTCTTTTTTTGACCATACAGCAAAATCAATCGGTTGAAAAATTAACAAAAATGCCAAAACTCCTAAACTAATAAAAAGAATTATTTTAGCATTAAACCTTAAATCATCATTGAAAGGGTATGGTTTATTTAAAAATTTAAGCATAGTTCATTTTTTATCTATTGGTGGTAACAGTTACTAAATTTAATTATACTTTCAAGGTAATTATTTAGCAGCCTGCATTTGAGTAATAAAGTTGCTACCATCAAAGGTAGAGCAAAGTTCGTTGTAAATGTTCTTATTATTTTTTCTGGCAGTTGATATAAACCCTTCTATTCGGGCAATAAGATTCTGCCCCCTTGAAACTTCGAAATGAGTTTGACATCTTCTGTTTTATTTTTGTTGGTCTGATGTTCCTTTCTGCCAAATTATTGGTAAACGGTATTTGTTCATTAAAGGCGAATGCCAAAACAGCACTTTGATATTTGATTAGCCTCTCGAGGAGGTTCCGTCCTTTTGTCTGTTTATACCGCCCTCGTTTGCCCGGTGTTTTTCTCAGAGGCGGTTCGATCTTGTTCCCTAAATTGCAAATAAGCCTGAAGCGGGCTTCTATTTGCTGTTTTCGTTTCATCCTTTCAGTAAAAGGCATATCATAAACGCTCATTAAGAATAACTTGAAAGTTTTTGCCCATTTACTTTGCCCGGATTCTATCAATCCTTGAAGTCCCCTCAATATGTGTGCACCACACATGGCATGTTTGTAATTGTTAAAACTAAAATAACTGCTCCACGAATCGTGTACAAACCAGCCATTAATTCTGTCCAATATGGATTTATCACTTTTCAGGGCCAACTTTCCACGGTTGTAATGGACATCTAACATGGTGATATAGGCTTTTACACCATTGCCATACTGAACGGGGGCTTTGACATTCTCCGGGTTGATTTCCCCACAAACGGGACAGGTTGCCTGGTGTACCTGATATTCTGTAACGATTAGTTTTGGTTGGGGTAAATCAAAAACCTGGCGCTTTTCTGACAATATCAATTTAGATAGAGAAAACTCATGTCCGCAACTACATTTTTCCGGTAGGCACCTTACTACTTCATCAGGATGGACAACTTGCTGTAAGGTACTGCCTTTATGTCCTTTTTGACCTCCTTTTTTGCCCTTGGTCTTTTTGGGGAAAGCAGGACGCTTATTGTACCCATCGCTTGACGGCGGCCTGCTGCTGTTTTTGCTGTTCACCCGGGATTCTAACTCTAATATCCGGTATCTCAATTTGACATTTTCATCTTTTAGTCTGGTGTTTTCTTTTTTTAATTGGACAAATCCCTTTTCTAAAAAACTAACTCGTTTTAGCGGCTCTGATATGATAAAATCTGTATTCAACCTGTCTTGTAATTTTACTTCAAAGCAAGTCAATTATATCAGAATGTCAAGTATTTACAGGTGCTTTTATTAAGACAGGACAAAGTTTTTTGTTGAAAACAGTATCAGATTTGCAAACAACCCTTATTTTCAAACCCACCCAAACTATTATTCCTTTTTTTGAGTAGATTTGGGGCTGCTAAATAATTACCTTTCAAGTTAAATACATCATAGAAAAAAAGCCTGTTTATTTCTCTTTTTTGTGATATTTTTAGGGAAACAGGGTAAAAAGAATTGCACATTTCTTTTTTACGGATTAAAAAGGAAATTGGTAGTTAATAAATTGTTAATCACTGAATTCATTAAGAATTTGTTGTTACTTTTGAAATAAATTAGTACTCATCAAAGGAAAATGGTATGAAGTAATAATTACTTTCATTTTATTTTTTACCGGCTTTATCCAGATTCATTGAGATTCTTTTTTTATATAGGAATGGAAATAGATTCTATGATTTGATCTGGGAGTCTCTTTAATTTCAATTAGAATTATTCAGCAGATCAGTAGATTCAAAGGATATTCCTCCCCGGAAAACAAGATATTAACTCAGCGATATTTACAATTTGGATACCCAATATTTTCATGAATGTGGTATCTCATTTATAATTACAGAAAAAATATAAATTATAATCTTAAACCTTGAATAACATGAAGAAACTTTACATTATTGCATTAATAATCACTACCATATTCTCTTCGGGATATGCACAAAACACCATTTTGGATGCCCGGGGAAAGGTGGGGCAGGTGGTCACAGTGAAAGGTATTGTTACTAATGGGAGTGAATTGGGTTCGATTCGTTATCTACAGGATAATACAGCCGGAATCGCTGCCTATGGTACTGCTATTGATAATGTACAAAGAGGCGATTCGGTCACCATTACCGGGACCGTTAAAAGTTATGACCAGTTGCTAGAGCTTGATCCAATAACAAGTGTTGTTATAAATTCAACCGGGAATACCTTGCCTGATCCGATAGTTTTAACCCCTGGCCAGATTTCAGAAGCTTATGAAAGCATGCTGGTTCAAATTAAGGATGCTGTCTTTAATGACGGAGGGCAAATTTTTACAGCAAAGACTAGCTATACATTTACTTCCGGTGGACAAACTGGAGTTGTGTATATTAATACGGGCCAGGATATGGTTGGGCAATCAATACCCAGCGTTCCAGTAACGCTGACGGCAATTTGTTCCCAGCATGATTATTCAAACCCCAGTGGGGGGTATCAGTTATTGCCCCGCGATAACAACGATATTGTAAGAGAAAGCACCATCTACTTCACAAAACCATTGGCCAACACAAGTTTTACTAAAACAACACTTGATTTTACCTGGAGTACCAATATCGTGGGCTCAACAGGTTTGTTTTACGGTTCAACACCAGCAACTGTCACCTCCAATATTATAGCTGGAACAGGAAATGCTCTGGACCACTCAACTTCTGTTTCTAGTCTCAATGCCGGGAGTATTGTTTGGGTACAAGCCTTTTCTGTGAATGGTTCGGATACTGCAAAGTCAGCTGTATCTTCTTTTGCTACCATCTCAAATTCAACGGGTAACATGAAAGTATATTTCAATACACCTGTGGATGTTTCGTACTCCAAAGGGGAGGATGCAGTATATCTTCATGATGCTATTGATGATACGCTGATAAAATATATCAATAGAGCAAAATATACCATCGACATGGCCATTTACAACCTGAACAATAACGGGATCAGCGATATCAGTCAGGCGCTGATAAATGCTGCCAACCGGGGAGTGCAGGTTCGTGTTATTGGTGACGGAACGACTGCCAATATCGGATTTGGTGCATTTTCGGGGACTAATGTTCATTATTTGAAAAGGCCGACAAGCATCAATGGTATCATGCACAACAAGTTCGTTATTTTTGATGCCCAATCCACCGATCCTGATGATCCCATTGTTTGGACAGGTTCCACCAATTTTACCGAAGAACAAATCGATCTGGATGCCAACAATGTAATTATCGTTCAGGACCAGAGCCTGGCAAAGACGTATCAAATTGAATTTGAAGAAATGTGGGGTTCCACCGGCGCCCAACCAGATGCATCCAATGCTAAATTCGGCCCTGAAAAGAAGAACAATACTCCGCATGAATTTGTGATAAACGACGAAAGGGTGGAGTGTTATTTTAGCCCCAGCGATGGGGTTAACGACCAGCTCGTAAAACATATCAATACAACCAATTACGACCTGAGTATTGCCACGATGTTGCTCACCCGCAACGAAATTGCCGCAGCAATCGACACCGCCAATATTGATGGTGCTAAGGTAAATATGCTTACTAATAAATCGAGTTCTAATGCAACAACTGTAAATACAAGGCTTTCAGCAGCTTTGGGTAGTCATTATGTTTTTTATGGCGCGAGTGGCATCATGCATAACAAGTATATGATTGTTGATGAAGGAGACACACAATCTGATCCTTTTGTTTGGACGGGTTCACACAACTGGAGTGCTGCCGCTAACAATGACAATGACGAAAATACTTTAGTCATTCACGATTCTACCATTGCGAATCTTTATTATCAGAATTTTGTTGACCTTTATCATGCCAGCAGCGGAGTACTTACGGCAGTCAAAAACTTTGATGATAAACCAGCCAGTCAGGGTTTTCAGGTGTTCCCGAATCCTATCCGCAATGGAAATGTGACTGTTTCCTGTTTTGTTTCTCAGGGCGAGAATGCAGGTGTGTTGCAGCTTATAGACATGACCGGAAGGACCGTATTTAATCGTTCTATCAAGTTGACAAACGGGGAAAACAAGCTGAATTATAGTTTCCCCGGAACTTTTAAGGGGGCTTATATAATTCGCCTGATTACCAGCAAACATGCCTGGAGCAAGATTGTGTTGTTTGAATAAGGCTATTGTTATGAAAATTGGAAACAGTGAGGGGGGAAACTCTCTCACCGTTTTTGTTAGTAACTTACCTGCGGATTTAAGGATTGAATATAAAATCTGTTTTCTGTAAGAAACTATTAATGAATAATCTTTGGCTGGACCCCAGTAAGCAATGATTGGTTAATGACAACTGTCTGACTAAGGTCACCATTATCATTTTTGGAAGAATAACGATTTTTCCACTATTTCCATCATGGAAAAGATCTTTGTAAATATATATGTAATTAGGATCGTTCAACAGATCTTTGGTAACAGATAACTTGTATTTTGTACCCAGATTAACAAATGGAAAGACAGCAGCAAAGAGGATAGCAGTAATCAAAAATCCGATTACGATTGGGTATCTGTTACCGGGTAAATGTTTCATTGTGGGTATGATGGCGAACAAATTTGAGAAAGAATTTAATAGATACAAGCTATTTGGTTCAGAATCAAAGGAAATGGATTGAAGGAAGCCTAAATCAGTCTTCTTGATGGGTTATGAATCAGGAATTCAAAAACAATTTCAAAGCCTTATTGTATTCATTCATTGCATTCAGATAAGGGAAATGTCCCTCGGTGTGGAAGGAGTGTATCTTGGCTTCTGGATAGGTATTTCTTAATTTAGCCCGCAATAATGTGGGGACTAACGGATCATTATCAGATTCAATAATCAGTTTGGGAATGTTTTTTATCCCATGCTTTTTGGGAGTAACATCAAACCAATCAACAACCACATCATACCGATTGATGAATTGCTTTTTGCTGAAGGGAAGACTAGATAAAAAGGCACCAAGCGCTTTGTCATGATGGCCGGCCGGAAGTAATTTGTGATGAAGCTCCCGCTGTCCAAATTTCCAGATAAGTATCTCGGGTAACAAAGGTAAGAAAGCCCTTTTCTTTTTGTTGACTTTAACCAATAGTCTGTTGGGCGGGAACGTGTTACCAAAAACAGCCTTTTCCACTCTCTCGGAAACAGATTTTAGTAAATATTGCGCAATATAATCTCCCATGGAAGTTCCTATCGCTATGAAGCGGTTTGCATTTTCTTTCTCAAGAATGGCCAATATCCCTTTTTCAGCATCTTTCAGTGAGCTAATTTCCTTGGGCAAGGTATACGTGATGATTTTATAGCTTTTTTCAAATTCGTAAATCTGATTCCACCAAATGTCGTATGTACCTCCCATTCCATGAATGAAAAGCAACGTTTTCTCTCCTTTTCCACCTGAATAATATTCCCAGCGCACACCCTCTACCACAACAAACTTTAGCGGACGTTCCCTAAAATTCAGGAGCCTGTGTGCAATCGGGTTGGTATCAGGATATAACTTAGAGAAATCACCTTTGGGAGCGGGAATCAGATAGATGCCGATAATGATGACCAGAAGTACTAAAAACAGGATCATGATCTTTTTTATAAATTCTTAGATTGCTCTATGGAGCTAAATTAATAAAAATGACTGATTTTTGAAGGGGTTCTGGCTTGGATAAAATGAATAGTACACTGATTGTCATGATTTTTATGATCGGTTATGATATTAATGAATCGGTCTTATCAGTACAATTAAGGTCTTATTTTTTGCCTTTTGTTAATAATTCTCCTTGAAAAAATTTAATGTATTTTTGAAAAAAAGATGAACCGATGAATGAAAACAACCATTTTGGAAATCAACAGCCGTTTTCTCCAAAAAAGCAAGCCAAAAGCTTTCTGTTTGCCTATAAAGGAATACTTTACATGATAAGAACCCAGCACAATTTCTGGATTCAACTGACGATAGGTATGTTAGCTGTCATTCTGGGTTTCGTTTTGAAAATAAGCCGGTTTGAATGGGGTTTGGCGATTCTGTCCTGTGGATTGGTTTTGGCAGCGGAGACTTTTAATTCGGCCATCGAAACGCTTACTGATGTTGTTCATCCTGATCATAATCCTAAAGTAGGTTTGGTCAAAGATATGGCAGCCGGAGCGGTGCTGATTGCTGCCATCGCAGCTGCTCTGGTGGGACTCATAATATTCATTCCGAAAATAATTGTTCTCTTATGAAATTAATTATTGACAGCGGATCCACAAAAACCGAGTGGGCTGTTTTGGATAGAAATCAGGTTATAGAACGTTTTATCACAAAAGGTTTTAACCCTTATTACACAAAAGCAGATGAAATTGAACGATCTATCAGGGTTGCGCTACCGGTTTCTATAAATTCTTTCGAAATACAGCAAATCTATTTTTATGGAACAGGTTGTTCTACGGAAGAAAATTGTAACCTGGTTCGATCTATTTTGCGTAAATTCTTTGATGAAGTTGACATATCAGTGTATCACGATCTGAAGGGAGCTGCCGTGGCTTTGTTGAAAAATAAAAAAGGGATTGCCTGCATTTTGGGAACGGGTTCCAACTCCTGCCTTTGGGACGGGAAGGAGATTGTGGAAAATGTTCCTTCACTTGGTTATCTGTTGGGTGATGAGGGAAGTGCCGTTTATTTGGGAAAGTTGCTTTTGAAAACCATTTTGGGAGGCGAGGCCGATAAAGAAATGACTCAAATCTTTTATGAATATGCAGGAATGAACTTTACGGAAGTATTGCACAAAATTTATAAAGACCCTGACGCCAAACAGTGGATTGGCAGATTGTCACCTTTTGTTTCCGCAAACATTCATCATCCACAGATAAAAGAAATTGCACGGAAAAACTTTCAGGATTTTATTGATAATCAGATTTCTGAATACTCAGGATTCAAAGATTTGGAAATTTCTTTTCTTGGTTCTGTTGCCTGGTATTTGCAGGATATTTTAAAGGAAGTTATGGTAGATTCCGGCCTTAAGACTGGTGTGATTTTGAAAAGCCCCATGGACGGGCTCATTGATTATTACCGGGAATTTAACGAAGATTAAAGATTAGGATTCCAACTCTTTTTTGAGATAACTGGCAGTATAACTACCGTTCACTTTTATGATTTCTTCCGGGGTTCCCGTGCAAACTATTGTCCCGCCTTTTGAACCGCCTTCCGGTCCCATGTCAATGATGTGATCTGCTACTTTGATCACTTCCATGTTGTGTTCGATTACCAGCACGGTGTTGCCTTTATCCACCAGCTTATTCAGGACTTCCAGCAAAACTTTCACATCTTCAAAATGGAGGCCTGTTGTGGGCTCATCTAAAATATACAGCGTTTTCCCAGTGTCTTTTTTTGATAATTCCGTTGCCAGTTTCACACGTTGTGCTTCTCCTCCGGAAATCGTCGTTGATGACTGTCCGAGTGTTAGATAACCCAGCCCGACATCTTTCAGGGTTTTTAATTTGTGCGCGATGGAAGGGATGTTTTCAAAAAATTCGGCAGCCGTCCGAATGCTCATGTTCAGAACATCGTTGATTGACTTTCCTTTATATCTAATTTCCAGTGTTTCACGATTGTAACGCTTTCCCTGGCAGTCTTCACACAGCACATAAACATCTGGCAGGAAATTCATCTCAATAGTTTGAACTCCGGCGCCTTTACAGGTTTCGCAGCGGCCTCCTGTAACATTAAAAGAAAATCTCCCTGCTTTATAGCCTCTAACCTTTGATTCGGGAAGCATGCCGTATAATTTTCTTATTTCATCAAACACTTTGGTGTAAGTTGCCGGATTTGAGCGTGGTGTGCGCCCAATGGGTGCCTGGTCTATTTCAATGATTTTATCAATGAAATCAATACCTTCGATTGAATCGTAGGGCAGGGGCTCTTTCAGTGAATGATAAAAATGATGGCTTAGAATGGGGTATAATGTGTCATTGATGAGCGTGGATTTCCCACTTCCGGAAACGCCGGTGATGCAGACAAATTTTCCCAGCGGAAATTCAATGTCAACATTTTTCAGATTGTTTCCCATAACGCCTCTCAGTACAATGCTTTTGCCTTTTCCGTTACGACGCGTTTTTGAGTATGGAATGACTTTCTTCCCACTCAGATATTGACTTGTAAGAGTATTCGTGTTTAAAATATTTTCAGGCTTTCCCTGGGCAACCACAATGCCACCTAATCTTCCGGCACCCGGACCGATGTCAATGACGTGATCGGCAGCCAGAATAGTATCCTTGTCGTGTTCCACAACAATGACGGAATTACCAATATCACGCAACTCCATTAATGATTCAAGCAGCTTGTGATTGTCACGCTGGTGAAGTCCAATGCTTGGCTCATCAAGGATATACATGACCCCGGTAAGCCGGGAGCCGATCTGCGTGGCAAGCCGTATTCTCTGTGATTCGCCACCCGAAAGGGTTTTGGCCGGGCGGTTCAAATTCACATAATCAATGCCCACTTCCAACATAAAATCCAGTCTGGTCCTTATCTCCCGTAAAATTTCCCTTGCTATGAACTGCTGTTTTTCACTGAGCCGGCTTTCAATATCATTCAACCAAACTTTTAATACAGACAGATCCATTTGAGCCAGTTCGGTAATATTTTTACCGTCAATTTTAAAATAGAGCGACTGTTTTTGTAAGCGAGTTCCTTTGCATTCGGGACAAACATGCTTGTTCATGAAACTTTCTGCCCATTTTTTAGATGTCTGTGAAGCTTCTTCCTTGTTAAAATTAGTAATATAGTTCAGAACGCCTTCAAAAGTTAATGAATAAGAAGATGTTATCCCCAAATATTCTTTCTTTACCTGAACTGTTTCGTTTGAACCCTGAAGTATAACATCAATGGCTTTTGCAGGGATGTCTTTTATCGGTGTGTTCAGGTTGAAGCCATATTTTAAGCCGATGGTTTCCAGTTGCCCGAAAACCCAGGTGTTTTTGTACTCTCCCAAAGGGGCGACGCCGCCTTTGCGTATGGATAAATTTCTGTCAGGGAAGACCTTGTCCAAATCCACTTCCATAATTTCTCCCAAGCCGTTGCAAACAGGACATGCCCCGTAAGGCGAATTAAATGAGAAAAGATTGGGTTCGGGATCGTCGTATGCGATGCCAGAAGTGGGACACATCATTTTCAGACTGTAGTGCTTCAGGTTTCCGGTCTCTTCATTAAGGACCATGATTACACCTTTTCCCTGCTTGAGAGCAATGTCAACCGATTTTTTAAGCCTTTCATTAAGATCAGAAACTTGCATTCTGTCAACAACAACTTCAACATCATGTACTTTGTAACGGTCCAGCTGCATTCCGAATGCAATTTCCCTGATTTTCCCATCAATACGGACGCGTAAAAACCCCTGCTGCCGGGTTCTTTCAAACAGGTCGCGGTAATGGCCTTTTCGCGCTTTGACCAGTGGGGCAAGCAATGTGATATTTTTTGTCTGATATTCCTTCGCAATAAGTTCAATAATCTGATCCTTTGTGTGTTGAACCATTTTCTCTCCGGTTACGTAGGAAAAAGCATCTGCTGCACGGGCGTAGAGAAGTCGAAGAAAATCGTAAACTTCGGTAATGGTTCCCACCGTGGAACGTGGATTGCGGCTTACCGATTTTTGTTCTATGGCAACCACCGGACTTAAACCCCGTATTTGATCCACATCAGGCCGTTCGAGATGGCCGATGAATTGCCTGGCGTAGGATGAAAAAGTCTCCATATAACGCCTTTGGCCCTCGGCATAAATGGTGTCAAATGCCAATGAAGATTTCCCACTGCCACTCAAGCCGGTTATTACAACCAGTTGGTCCCTTGGAATGGTAATATCAATGTTTCGCAGGTTATGAACCCGCGCTCCCTTGATTTCAAGACTCTGGCTCTCAGAAACAGTATTTTTTGTGTCGTTCTCCATAGAATTTTCCAAAGCATGGGGTGTTTCCAAAATTGCGGCAAATTTACGCTTTCTATTTTAAAAATTCACGTATCAGAAACTTCAATTTCCCAGAAGGAGTTTCTGTCTTTAGCAGGATAAGGAATGAGACCTTTGCAAAATACTCATTTTTGTTATTCTGATCTCATCTTGGACTAGAAAAGGGTCTTATAAGTATCTGATTTTTTTCATTACAGATTCTTCTCTTGCCTCAGGCGAGGTCAGAATGAACAGTTTTTTAGTTTTGCAAAGGTCTCAGAATGTGTGTATTTCGAGTGTTTGGAAGATCAGTTATTTCCTTTTCAGAAACACAGATCTTTACAAATCGAAAACAAATTAAAAAGGGCTATCAAAATCCTGAAAAAGGACTCCAGCCTGGTCTTTTTCCGAAAGGATAGGATTCGGTGTCTTCCAGTCTATCTTCAACGAAGGATCATTCCAGAGAATGCAAGCTTCCGACTCTTTGTTATAAACGTTAGTGCATTTATAGGAGAATATGGTATCGTCTTCAAGTGTTACAAAACCATGAGCAAATCCAGGCGGAACCCAGTACATCCATTTATTGTCCTGCGTCAATTCTACGGATTCCCATTGTCCGAAAGTAGGGGAGGATTTTCGCAAGTCCACTGCCACATCAAGCACTGCGCCTCTTATCACACGAATTAATTTCCCCTGGGCATGAGGTGGCTTCTGAAAATGAAGCCCGCGTAAAACACCTTTCATGGATTTGGATTCATTGTCCTGAACAAGGTTCTGATCGATTCCCAGCCGCAGAAACGTTTCTTTGTTATATGATTCAAAAAAGTATCCGCGATGATCTTCATACACCTGAGGTTTTACGATGTACAAATCCGGAATTTTAGTCTTTACTATTTCCATGCTAAAAGGGGCTATTTATTTAAAACTATATTATTATGGCTTCTGAACCGATTTCGTTTCGGCTTCCGCCACTTTGTTAATTCTCTTTTCATTGAAATAAGCGCCAATTACCACAATAAATATGGTGGCAACCATGTAATATACAAAGGTCGGTACCGGAATTGGTTCGCCTGCAGCATAAGAATGCAGTCCTGACAAATAATAATTAACTCCAAAGTAAGTCATAAGGATAGAGAAAAATCCAAGTACGGAAGCTGCATTAAATGTAAATCTTGATTTTAAGCCGGGGATTAAACGCATGTGCGATATGAAACTATAAACCAATATACTCACCAAAGCCCAGGTTTCTTTCGGATCCCAACCCCAGTAACGGCCCCAGCTTTCATTGGCCCAAACGCCACCCAGGAATGTTCCCAGGGTCAGCAAATAAAGCCCGACGATCAATGTCCTTTTGTTGATGGCCGTTATTTGCGAAATCTTCTCAGTAAGCCTTTCATAATTGCGCGGTGTCTTTAGAATAATAAGGATCAGATTAAGAAATCCCAATAGAGCTCCCAAAGCAATAAACCCATAACTTGCCGTGATGACCGAAACATGGATCATCAGCCAATAAGATTTTAAAACAGGAACCAGATTGGTAATTTCGGGATCCATCCAGCTTAAATGAGCAACAAAAAGAATAATGGAAGCCAATATGGTGGTGGCTGCCACTGTCAACAGAGAACGTTTGGAGAAGATCAGTCCCGCGAGCATTGTAACCCATGCAATGTATATCATTGATTCGTAACCATTTGTCCAGGGAGCATGTCCTGAAATATACCATCGGAGAATTAGCCCGAAAGTTTGAAAGGCGAACCCTGCAATAATCAGGATCAGAATCCCCTTCATAATTTTTCTGATGACAGACGAACTTTTAAGAATATCGGCAAAAACCAGTATCAACATAATAAAACCGATCATGCTGTAAAAAATGGCGAGACGCAGAAAGATCATCAGCTTTGTGTAAAGCAATTCAGCATTGAGCTTGCTTTGTGACGGCATGATGGAAGCGCCGAATTTTTCCTGATAAATATGAAATCCATCAACCAGTTCATTGGCCATTTTGAGATTTTCGGTAGTCAGCGTGTGTAAATATTCAGGAATAATACTCACCACCAACGCTGAATCTTTTCCGGAAAGACTGGTTACTTTGGAAGCTGGTGAATACCAGGGATGATTGGGGTTATGCGGATCGGGGATCATCTTCAGAAACTGTCCTGTATAAACCATATAGGACACATTAAGCCGTTCGTCAACTTTCATCACTTCTTTATCGAACATGCCACGGTGTATCGGCTTGGCTTCATAAGCCTTTTCCACATAACTCTGAAGCTTGTAGGATTTGGTTTTGGTATCGATAAAATCAAGGAAAGAAGCATATTCCCCCTTAATTCCCACAATTTTTCTAAGTTTTTTATCACTGATCTTGATCATAGGTACTTCTTGCCATAAATGCGGACTGCTCATCATTCCTAAGAAAACCTGATCGGGAGTTAATCCATGAAAACTGGTTTTCCAGGTAATTTTCCTGAGAATCTGGCTGGCAAGTGAGTAAACTGGTTTAATCCGTCCGTCGTTGGACTGGACGACGAGTCTTCCAAATTTCTCAGCTTGTTGCTTGTTTACTACCGGGATTTGATTGAAAGCAATATGGTTGCTTTGCGCAGATAATGATGTGGTGGCTCCCAACAACAAGAAAATCAGTATCAAGCCAGCTGCTCCTTTAGAATTGTCGTCGAATTTTTTCAAATATCTTCCAAGTTGTGCAAAATAGCTTTTTGAGTTTATTAAGGATAAAAGCATGCCTAATGCTAGTAAAATATAACCGATATATGTAAAAATGGTTCCCCAATAATCGTGATTTACGGAAAGAACACTTCCTTTATCATCGCGATCGTATGAAGATTGGAAAAACCGGAAGCCTTTATAATCCAACACATGGTTCATGTAAATGTGATAAGAGAAAGTTTTGTTTTGAGCTGGATCAATTACAGTAATCTGGCTTGCGTAACTTGACGGGCTCATGGAACCTGGATAACGGGTTAGTTCGAATTTATTCAATTTGACGGAAAAGGGCAACTTGATCATTTTGGCACCGTAACTTAAAGTTACGCCAATACCATTGACATTTATTTTTTGCGGTTCTCCTTCAAACCCGCTACCACCGCTTAAGTAAACTTTTTTGGTTTCATTACCTGACTTAACTTTCACGAGGACAACGTCCATTGCTTCGCTCTTTTTACCACCGGGTATAAACTTAACGGCACCTGTAGGATAATAGCCTGTCAGTACCATATTCAGTTTACCGAGTGTGAATAGTTTTCTCATCACAAAAGGATGGGTACTTTTGGGTATAAATTCTTCCGAAGCGCTGCCGTCCATATGCATAACCGACATCGTGCCGGGAGGTGTAATGAAAAGGCTGTCGTCCTTTGATGTGATATTTACAGCATTGGGTTCGAAAATGCCACCAAATTTAACCAGATAATTACCTATTTTTTTGCTACCGCCTTCCTTTAAATAGAGATTTTGTTTTCCGTTTCCTTCAGAAGCAACAAACATAACAATGGGTACGCCGTTATTATTTTCAGTGACTATTTTTTGAGCATGCCGGATAAATTTTACAGTCTGTAACTTAAGGCTTTGTCCATCAACTGAAAGCTGATCTTCATAAGAAGTCGGAGTAAGATTGGAGAGCAGTACCTGTTTGTCGTGAGAGACCACTGTATTGCCCTTTGTTGCTTTGACCTGGACGTAGGCACGATCGGAAAGAATTATATTGGAAGTCTGTCCGTTACGCAAATGCAAGATGCCTTCATAACTGATGAACCGGGTAATGGCGGCACCCAGCAGAATGATCAGAAAGGCCACGTGAAATACGAACATGGTGATTTTCTTTTTTTTATACATTCTGTATCTGAATATGTTAGCAATCATATTGATCGCTAATAATCCTAATAAAATATCAAACCACGTAGCATTGTAAACGATCGCTCTGGCAGCTTGCGACCCAAAGTCATTTTCTATGAAAGTAGCAGCACCAATGGAAACAGCAAAGAGGAGTATCAGTACTCCCATGCTGGTCATGGAGAATAATATATTTGAGATTCTTTTCATCATTACGTTGTATTAAGCTTTAAATCATTCGCTTCCGATAATTACATCCAGTGCACCTACACCGAATTTACTGATGGAAGCCCTTTTGTTTTCAAGGTTCTCATAATTCTTCAGGGCATCAATCAGGGTGTTTTTTAAAATGCCATTTCCAACACCGTGAATAAAAGTTACTTTGTTATAGTCGTTTTTGATCGCACTATTCAGCGCTTTCCTGAAATGTTCCATTTGAATGTCAAACATGTCTCGGCTGGAAAGCCCTGCGATGTTATTGACAATTTCAGCTATATGCAGATCTACCACGGCTTCGCCGTATTGTGTTTTGTATTTTTCTATAAAAGGAGCCTCTACCTTTGTTTTTAATTGAACTTTCTGCGCATGGCTGCCTATTTTTAGGTCTGTTTCTTTACTTCCGGCAGCCTGAAAAATAGATTTTAGCGCAACAACGGAAATTAAAGCTTTGCCATTTACCAATGTATTGCTGGTGTAACTTCCTTCTTTAAAAAAGCGGTTGATCCTGATGTTAAGATCAGTATGGATCGGGAGATAAAGTCTTTCCACATTTTCTTCGTGGATCAGGATTTGAAGAGCTCCTTTTGTCCAGTCTTCCAGATCATCGCGAGAAATGGTTCCTAAAATAATTTTCGAATTGCCTGGAACCGAGCCATAATCAATGCCTTTCAAAATGCCACCAGTTTCCAGAAAGAGATTGTAAAGAATCTCGAAAGATGTGTGATTTACCAAAACCACATCCAAATCACCGGTGAGGAACCATTGCTGGTCGTGTGGTTCATAAACGAGATAGATACCTTCTTCTTCCTTAACTTTTCCCCAGGGATTGATTAAGCTGGTGGTACTCTCAGGAATAACTTCTGGTTGTGGTACCTTTCCCGGTTTCTCTTTTATTCCGGCAACCGGTTCTTCCGTAACTGCCTGTTCCCGGTAATCCAGAATTAATTCACTCGAAAGCACCGGAATTTCAAACCCGTCTTTAGTTTCAATTTTTATCATTCTGTTATCCAGAATGGCAGTTACCGTCCCGCCACCCATCTCGTCAAGGAACCTGACTTTATCTCCGATTTTGAATTGCATTCAGTTTTTAGTTTAGCTGCAAAAGTAGGAATTATCCATGAATATTTAATGGCCAATAAAGAGCTATTAAGAAAGATTTTAAATAAAATTATGAAAATGAACTACCCCCGCCGCAGAGTAGCGGGGTATCAAAAGGAGATTATTAATCGCCCCAAGGGGCGGGGAATTAATCCCTTGTCCGCCTCCGGCGGATTAAAGATTTGGATTCCGATATCAAGAACATAGGATTTTGAACAATATGGTGCATCACCTGATCCGGGATGTAATTCGAAACCTTTGCAAAAAGCCCCTTTTTGCCACCCTGACCTCGCCTGAGGCGAGAGAAGGGTCTATAAATATCTGATATTCTTTCATTACAGATTCCTGTCCGTCCGGTAGGCGGGCTTTACTTCGTTCAGAATGATAGGTTTTTTTTGGTTTTGCAAAGGTCTCAATTCTTGTTTCTTTTGATGAAAAATACATTACAAAATTTGAAATTTTTGGCATAGGTTTTGAAAAAAGAAAATTACCTTTGTGACTGGTAAATACTTAAAACATTGAAAGATATTAAAATCCCATGGATTGTCTGGGGTACACTTTGGCTTTTGTTTATCTGGCTGGGATATGATATGCTTACGGAATTTCGTAATTATCTCTACCCATTGATGTTGGGCGGATTGTTTGCCTATTTGCTTTATCCTTTGGAGAATTATTTCGAACAACATAATATCCCGCGGATTGCGGCTTCTATTATAAGTATTCTAATAGGAATAATTGGTGTTTCGGGCGTGGCTTTCGTCATCTATAAACAAATGGGTTTGTTTTTGAAAGACATCCCTCAAATGCAAGCTAATGCTTCTCATAATGTAAATATCATTTTTAATGACATAACCGCTGCTACAGGAATTCAGGCAACTGACCTTAAGGTTCAAGTGAAAGCCATGGCAGGAAACCTGTTAAATTTTAGCGTTACTAATTTCAAAACTACATTCAACCAGACTTTCCAAACCGTTTTTACAATTGGTATCATGCCGGTGTATGTGTTCTTCCTGCTTTTTTACCGTAACAAGTTTAAAGAGTTTATACTTATGGTGGTGAAAAAGAGTCAGCATAGCCTGGCCATTAAGATCATCGATGATGTGAACCAACTCGCTATTTATTACATGACCGGAGTATTGAAGGTAGTCTCGGTGCTGGCAGTTTTAAACACGGTGGGATTTCTGATTATCGGACTGAAACATGCAATGTTTTTGGGGATACTAGCGGCTATGATGAATTTTATTCCTTATTACGGAACCATCATTGGTTATATGTTCCCGCTTTTTATTGCCATTTTTACCATGGGTTCGCCTTCGTATGCGTTGTTGGTTGTTCTTCAGTTTATTGTGGTTCAGTTCACTGAAAACAACATTCTTACGCCCAATATTGTAGGAGCACATGTCAAGATAAATGCTTTTATGATAATTTTGGCCATTACTTTAGGGGGATTTATCTGGGGATTGCCGGGGATGTTCATTGCGGTTCCTGTGACAGCCATCATCAGAGTTTTGGGAGAAAATATTCCAGAGTTGGCTCCTATAGGATATTTATTGGGAGACTCCGGGACTGAAGAGCACAGCATTACTAAAGCTAAGGTCTCCGGTTTTTTTAGAAGAAAATTTAAAAAATAAAATTATGCTGAGACACATTGTGATGATGAAATTTAATGAAAAAGGAAAGGCTGAAAACAGTGCGGCCAGGATTAAAGATATGCTAATAGGCTTATTGGAAACCGTAGAACCTTTGAAAAAAATGGAAGTTGGCGTGAGCGATTTCAATAACAATGTTTTCGGGTTAGTGCTGACTGCTGATTTTGAAGATGAAGCCGGTTTAAATACTTATCGAGTCCACCCCGGCCATGTTAAAATTCTTGATTATGTAAAGGAAGTGGTCGAACAGATTGCTGCAGTAGATTATTGTATATAGCTCTGATATTAAATTTGTTAGAACGCTGTTAGAAACAAAAAAAGTGTTACCAAACCGATAACGCTTTTTTTCTGAGCGTGTTTCCTTACTCCGCTACAGTAACTTCAACTTCATCACTTTGCCATAATCCGTGTTTGGTGCAAAATGCCATAGCGGTCAATTTCATATTTTTGGTGGGAACAATGTGAAAATCTACTTCCAGGTGTCCCGGTTTATTCCCTAAAACTCCGGGTACAAAGGTTGCCTGTGCCAGATTGTACTCGCCATTCCAGAGTTGCACCCAGGCAATGTAGTGGTCAAAATCATCAGGATGGGGATACTCATTTCCCAGTTTCACGGTTACCTTGAATTTTTCTCCGGCTTTTGCTGTTTTATCGCAGTGAACAAACGGAGAATGGCGGTCGATGTAATCTTTTTTTGCTTCCCTGTCGAGTGTGGAAATATCCACGTATCTGTTAATTTTCATAACTAAGTTATTTATTATTAATAATAATCAAAAGTACAAAAGATAATGCTTTTGTATAGGGAATTAACTTTTTTTAAAGGAGTTTCCCAATAATATTAATTTCCTTTTTCTGAAGCGTATAATATAAGAAATTGGGGAGAAAATCTAAGGATCTTCCTGTTAGGATATATTTGATGCTTTCTCATTGGATGAAGCATTTTTCTCATCTTTTTCCGCCATCCCTAAATCGACAAGAAGTTTTTGCTGTAAGGTTGCCATGGTGATATCATGGCGCAGGTTTCCTTGTGAGCAGTAAGAAAGCTGCCCCGTTTCTTCGGAGACTATTATGGCAATGGCATCCGAAATTTCAGTAATCCCCAGCGCTGCACGATGCCTTAAACCGGCATAACGAGGCAATTTTCTCTTCGAAACTGGTAAAATGCAGCCGGCTGCTTTAACCTGGTTGTTGGAAATGATCATGGCGCCGTCGTGCAAAGGGCTGTTTTTGAAAAATAAATTTTTAATCAGTGGGCTGCTGATATAACCGTTGATGACTACTCCAGTCTGGACAATTTGGGTTAGTTCATGTTTGCGCGTAATTACAATCAGAGCTCCCTGCCGGACATTGCTCATGTGCTGGCAGGCTACAACAATCGGGTCAATGTTCAGGTTAAATGATGAAGGAAACCAATGTTTTACAAATAAGAAACGCTTTTTTTGCCCGTTAAAAAAGGACGGAGTTCCCAATGCTAGCAGGAATTGCCGTATTTCAGGCTGGAAAATAACGATGAGTGCAATAATACCGACGCTGATAAAAGCGCCAAGAATGTCTGACAGCATCTCCATCTTAAGGAGCGTGGTAATCTTCCATAACAGGAAAAATGCCACCAGGCCAAAAAGAATATTGATAGCAGCGGTTCCTCTTAACAGCTTGTAAAGCATGTATAACAACAGAGCGACCAGGAAGATGTCAACCAGGTCAAGAATTCGCAGGTGAATGAATAACGCTACCAAAGTAATTGAATTTTTTTCAAATTTATAAATTATTCCTTACAGTTGCAGGCATTTCGCTGTCCTAAAAGGTCAGTATTTACCATTGCCATCTTTTTTCCGTGCATTTTGTAAAAGCCGGTCAGTTCGATGGCTTCCCTGGCTTCTTTCACATCGTGTACCCTTAGGATGTCGGCACCGTTCAACAAAGCTATCGTATTGATAACCGTTGTCCCGTTCAGAGCTTCCTCAGGTTCGATTTGAAGTACTTTGTTGATCATCGATTTTCTGGAAACACCTGCGAGAAGGGGCAAGTCATCAATACGTGTTTGTTCCATTTCGGAAAGCAAGCAGTAATTGCATTCCACAGTCTTCCCAAACCCAAAACCAGGATCGAGGATAATGTTTTCGATTCCAAGTTCACGGAGTTCAAAAACTTTCTTTTCCAGATAAGTGTGTACTTTTTCTGTAATATTTTTAGAAATAGGACTATACTGCATATCTTGTGGTGTTCCATGCATGTGCATTAGAACATAAGGAACCTTGAGTGCGGCAACGGTACGAAACATATTTTTATCCATATTCCCTCCGGAAATGTCATTGATAATGTGTGCGCCGGCGTCTATACAAGCTTTGGCCACGTCAGAACGAAATGTATCTATCGAAAAAATTGCCGTTGAAAATTCTCTGGTTAGGATTCTTAAGGGCGAGAGTAACCGATCTAACTCTTCTTGTGTGCTGATCATTTCTGCGCTCGGCCTTGAAGAAAATGCTCCCAGATCAATGATATCAGCACCTTCTGAAATCATTTTAAGTGTTTGAGAAACCCAACGCTCTTCATCGAAATATCTTCCCCCATCGTAAAAAGAATCGGGGGTGAGATTTAAAACCCCCATGATCCTGGGTTTTGAAAAGTTCAGGATATTTTTACCTGAATGAATACTCCTGGTTTTTTGAAAAGAAGTATCTTTATTGCCCATTTATTGAGTTTTTGTGTGGTAAATTGCAACACAAAGATAGTTATTAAAAACACCAAAAAAGGAACATGAGCCAGGATACTTCGCAACAGTTTGAGACGGTCATCAGCCAATGTCGCACCATTTTTGAATATAAATTAAAAGACTATGGCGCTTCGTGGCGCATACTTCGAGCTTCAAGCCTGACGGATCAGATCTATATCAAGGCAAACCGGATCAGGAGTATCCAAAGAAAAGGGGTGCAAAAAATTGATGAAGGTGTGGTGCCGGAGTTTATAGGAATTGTAAATTATTCCTGTGCCGCACTGATTCAGCTTGAGCTGGGAGTGGCTAATGAAAATGATATCAAAAATGAGCAGGCCATTGAGCTTTTTAATAAATATATCTATGAGGCCCGGGATCTGATGCTGAATAAGAACCACGATTATGATGAAGCCTGGCGAAACATGCGTATCTCTTCCCTGGACGATATTATTCTGATGAAACTATTAAGGATCAAACAGATAGAAAATAACAAAGGCAAGACCCTGGTGTCTGAAGGGCTGGATGCCAATTATTTCGATATTATCAATTATTCCATATTTGCCCTGATAAAATTAACACTTGAAGGTGAAAACGGATGACCCCAAAGGCATACTATTTTATTTGCTCAGATACGCAAGAATACTTCTGGGCCTGGTCTTTATTTTTTCAGCAATCGTAAAGGGAATTGACCCGCTGGGAACTTCTTACAGAGTTGAAGATTACCTTTCTAACTTTGGCTGGGCTTTTCTCATGCCACACACCTTGCTGGTGTCGTATGTGGTAATTCTTTCCGAATTTCTTTTGGGAATTGCATTTCTCTTCAAGCTTTTCTTTAAAAAGGCAATGTGGTTGATGCTTTTGATGTTGTCCTTTTTTACGGTGCTCACTTTCTTTGATGCGCTGAGAAATATGGTGCCTGATTGCGGTTGTTTTGGAGACGCCATTAAACTGAGTAACTGGGCGACATTCTATAAAAATATTGTTCTCATAAGCCTGAATATTTTTGTTGTCGTCAACGCCCGGAGGATCGTTCCAAGGCCCCCCAGATTTTTCCCGCAATTCTTTTCTCTTTTGATTGCAGGCGTTATTTTCCTGGGGTTTATAAATTACAATCTGAATCACCTTCCGGTGATAGATTTCCGTAATTGGAAAACAGGGGAAGACATGAAGCCCATCGGTCTGGATAAAGAAAAAGCCTATGTCACCTATCAAAATAAAGCTACAGGACAGACTAAGGAATTTCTTTTCCCCAATTTCCCATGGAAAGATTCAACCTGGATGTCGAAATGGAAATTTGTCGGCCAGCGTGTTGACGACTCCCGTGTTCAAAGAAAATATGACCTTGTGGTGGAAGACAGCCTGGGAAACAATAAGGCTTCCAGTATTTTTGAAAACCCCGGTACTCAGTTTATTTTATTTTCCTATAATCTGAACCTGGGCAATGTTAAGGGCTTTCAAGAGGCTTCAACCTTAGTCTCGTATTTGAAGTCAAAAAATATTTCAATGGTTCTGATCACCGCTTCAGACTGGACAGAAATTTCCAGGATTGAGAATAGATACCATCTGAAAATCCCGGCTTTTCTTGCCGATGAAACAGAGCTCAAAGCCATAATACGTTCCAACCCTGGCCTGATGCTGATGAAAAACGGCGTAATTATAAAGAAATGGCATTATAACGATTTCCCATATACGGAAAAAGTTCAGAAATATTTAGTTTCACCGGAACATTAATGCTATGGGAAACTATCTGATCAGACGGTTATTATATGGTATTTTGGTGCTTTGGGGCGTAATCACTTTAGTCTTTGTTTTGTTCAACGCACTTCCGGGTGATGCTTCGGGAATGTTGATGGGACAAAGAACAGATATCGCTTCTGTCGAAGCCATTAAAAAAGACCTTGGATTAGACAAGCCCATGATGATTCAGTACATCAATTTCTTAAATGACCTTTCGCCACTTTCCTTTCACAATATTAAAGATCAGGATAGTTATTGGTATTACAGTAATGCGAAATATCCAGATTCTCATATCCTTGTGAGATTTAATAATTGGGCAATGGTCTTGAAAGTCCCTTATTTGCGCAGGTCATATCAAAGCAAAAGGTCTGTGTCGTCCATCATAGCAGAGGCATTCCCCAAAACTTTACTACTCGCAGTTACATCCATAATTTTTGCTGTGATTTTGGGTTTTATGCTGGGAATTCCTGCTGCTTTGAAAAAGGACAGCGCTTATGACCGGTTTATGATGGCTTTTTCATCCTTTGGGATGTCTGTACCTTCTTTTTTTGCAGCCATTTTTATTGCGTGGCTTTTTGGATTTGTGTGGCATAAATACACAGGTTTGTCAATGTTCGGGAGCCTTTATTCTGTCGATCCTTATACAGGTCAGGTTTACCTAAGTCTTCAGAATTTGATTCTTCCGGCGCTTACCCTTGGAATACGGCCATTGGCAATTGTGATAAGCCTGGTGCGCAGTTCGTTGTTGGAAGTCCTTTCGCAGGATTACATACGAACAGCTTATGCAAAAGGCCTGAGCCCCGTTAAAGTGCTTTTTCGCCATGCCATGCGAAATGCTCTGAATCCGGTTATCACAGCCATTACCGGCTGGTTTGCTTCGTTGATGGCCGGAGCCGTTTTTGTGGAATATGTTTTCGACTGGAAAGGGATAGGGATGGTTATGGTGGATGCGTTGGAGAAATATGACTTGCCGGTTATTATGGGTGTGGTTTTGTTTGTATCAGTAATACTGATTATTATAAATATTTTAGTGGATATTATTTACGCTGTTCTGGATCCCCGGGTTAGGCTTTCATAAGTTAAAAATAGTCTTATTTGGCGGCATTTTCGGCTTTTTCTTTCAATTGATGAAATGCTTTCGCAATATCTTGCTGGCCGAAGATGGAATTTCCTGCAACTAACACACCTGCCCCACTTTTAACAATATCTTCAACAGTATCAGGATTTACACCTCCATCGACTTCAAGAAAGATTTTTCTGCCTGTTTCCCGTATCATTTCTTTTGCTTCCGCGATTTTCGTTAGACTTTGATGAATAAACTTTTGGGCCCCAAAACCTGGATTTACAGTCATAATTAACAAAAGATCAATGTCCTCCATAACATTTTCCACCGTGGAAAGCGATGTGGCCGGATTCAGGGAAACTCCGGCTATGATACCTAAACTGTGAATCACCTGAATGGTTCGGTGCAAATGGGTACAAGCTTCCTGATGAACTGTTAAAATCGATGCTCCTGCTTTTGCATATTGTTCCAGGCTATGGTCCGGGTTTTCAATCATTAAGTGCACATCCAAAGGCAAATCGGTAATGCGTTTTAAAGCGGCGACCATGTTGGGGCCAAAAGTCAGATTGGGAACAAAATGTCCGTCCATGACATCCACATGAATGAAATCTGCTCCTTGTGAAGCAATGATTTTTATCTGTTCTTCCAACCTAAGCAAGTTGGCTGATAAAATGGATGGTGCTATTTGGATTTTGTTCATAGTCCTTAAATTTTAAGGTAAACGTTCTTCAATCTTTTTTGCAAGGTTTTCAGGAGTGAATCCGAATTCGGTTTCCATGACTCCGGCAGGTGCCGATTCTCCGAAATGATCGATGCCGAAGCTCCAGCCGCAGCTCACATATTTTCCCCATCCGAAAGTACTTCCTGCTTCCACGCTGACTCTGTAAGTAACTTCGGTAGGAAGCACGGTATTCTTATATTTATCACTTTGTTCTTCAAACAATCCCATGGAAGGCATACTAACCACCCGCACTTTTTTCCCTTTGATTAGTTTTGCGGCAGCAAGGGCAAGATGCACTTCAGAGCCCGTGGCAATCAGAATAATATCTGGGATTTCCTGTTCACTTCCCTGAAGAATATAGGCGCCTTTCTTTACTTTTTCATAAAGGTTTTCAGTTTCCAAAACAGGAAGTGACTGCCTTGTCAACGCCAATGAAACAGGCCTGTCTTTGATTTCATAAGCTATCTTCATAGCCATAGCTGTTTCACAGGCTTCTGCCGGCCGGAATAAAATATGATTTGGCAGCGCACGCAGGCTGCTCATTTGCTCAATGGGTTCATGCGTGGGGCCGTCTTCACCAACATAAAAAGAGTCATGAGTATAGACATATAAAACAGGAAGCTTCTGCAAAGCAGATAAACGCATGGCTGGCTTAGCATAATCTGAAAATACCATGAAAGTAGCACCGAAGGGCCTGAATCCGCCATGAAGTGCAATTCCGTTTAAAATTGTTGCCATGGGAAACTCCCGAACGGCAAAGGCAATATTTCTTCCGCTTCTGTTTTCTTTTGAGAATTCACCTGAAATGTTGGCAAAAGGTTTTGTATTATTGGAGGGTTCCAGATCGGCGGAACCTCCTATGATGGCTTGTGTTTGCTGCGCAAAAAAGGCGAGTGTTTTCCCAAAGGCAGCTCTCGTAGCCTGATTTTCTCCTGACTTAAAAACGGGAAGTTCAAAATCAGGGGTTAACTGATTCTTGGCAATGGCATCAAAGCGGGAAGCGAAAGAAGTATCCTCTTTAGATTTTTTTGCTACTTTTCCTTTCCATTCAGCCAACGCCTTACGTTTTTCTGAAAAAGCGGATTGAAAATGGCTGTAAACTTCATCAGGAATAAAAAAGAACTGATCAGCAGGCAAACCGATCTTTTCTTTGGTAGCTGCAATTTCTTCAGGTGAAAGTGGAGAGCCGTGGGTATGATAATCACCTTCTACATGGGCAGCACCTTTGGCCATTTTTGTGCGCCCGATAATGATGGAAGGCCTGTTCTTTTCTTTTTTGGCCTGATCTAAAGCATTGTCAATTTGAGTAAAATCATGTCCGTCAATTTGTTGGACATGCCATCCAAAGCCATCAAAAACCTTGGCAAAATCTGTGCTGTCGGCGCGTTCTGTGGTTCCTGAGATCTGGGCATTGTTCTTGTCGTAAAACACGATCAATTTCCCCAACCCGAGATGCCCGGCTGTGGCAGCTGCACCCAAAGAAACAGGTTCCTGCAAATCTCCGTCACCGGCCAATGCGTACGTGTAATGGTCAAGCACATCTTGTCCTAACTGGCTGGCAAGTGCCTGCTCCGCAATGGCCATTCCTACAGCCATTCCAAAGCCTTGTCCCAGCGGTCCCGTGGTGGCGTCCACGCCTGAAGTAAGTCCGTGCTCGGGATGCCCTGGCGTTAAGCTGTTCAGTTGCCTGAACTTTTTCAACTCATCCAGTGGAATTTTTCCCTGTAAATGCAAGATGGAGTACAAAAGCATACTTTCATGGCCTGCTGAGAGCACAAAACGGTCACGGTTTATCCATTCGCTGTCATCCGGATCAATATTCAAATGATACTTGAAAAGAACATATGCCATATCGGTCGAAGACATGGCGCCTCCCGGATGTCCTGAATTGGCTTTTCTAGTTCCATCCATAATTAAACCACGGATAACGGCTGTTGTTTTATCATCAAGTTCGGAAAAATGTTGCATACTTTTTTCTAATGATTAAATAATGAGCTAATAAGGTCAGAATGAATTGACGCACCAAAAATACGATTTTTCGTTGGAATCAAAGGCCAAATTCCCACTGGCTGAGCGCTATTTTTATAATTTTGAAAAAATGTTTGATGTATGGAAACAAAGATCATTCTTGTTACGGGATCGACCGACGGAATTGGAAAACAGACAGCGCTCGAACTGGCACAAAAAGGGCATAAAGTCATTGTGCATGGAAGAAACAAGCAAAGAAGCCAGGAAGCTACTGAAGAAATAAGATCATTTTCTGGAAACGCAGAAGTGGAATTTGTTGTTGCTGATTTTACTGATTTTGAAAGTATTACCAAAATGGCCCTTGATATTAAAAACCGTTTTTCAAAACTGGATGTCCTGATCAACAATGCGGGTGTTTTTGAAAATGAAAGGGTAATTTTAAGCAACGGTTTCGAACGTACATTTATGGTTAATCATTTGGCTCCATTTGCTTTAACAATTCAGCTATTAGATTTAATTCAATCTATACCCGGTGCCAGGATTGTCAATGTCAGTTCCATGGTCCAGTCGGGAAGTATCGATTTTGGCAACTTAAATGGTGAAAAATATTTCGATTTGTACAATGCTTATGCTGTATCAAAGCTTGAAAATGTGCTCTTTACTTACAAACTGAATCGGGTGCTAAGCGGCAACCCTGTTACCGTTAATTGCCTTCATCCAGGCGTTATCAATACAAAATTATTGCATTCAGGTTGGGGGATGGGCGGCAACAGTCTGGAAAAAGGCGCTCAAACACCTGTATTTGCAGCTGTTTCACCTGAAATAGAAAACAAAAGTGGACTGTATCTTGTGAATCAGAGGGAAATACGGTCAGCATCAATTTCTTATGATCGTAAAATTCAGGGCCGTCTTTGGGATTTGAGCCTGGCATTTACAGGTTTACAGGCTCCCTGATTTCGGGTTTATTAGTGAAACTCTATTTTGAAAATCCGCGATAAGCGGAGCATTCGAAATAGTTAGTTGAACTAATCCCGCTTTTTCAGCGGG
>VAPK010588792.1_pt1 | contig 27261 bp, 27 predicted proteins | sample 3395031 | NCBI WGS metagenome assembly VAPK01 (sample SAMN08290443, study PRJNA428436) | hydrothermal vent metagenome | isolation source: Deep-sea hydrothermal vent chimney 1 | place: Pacific Ocean: Juan De Fuca Ridge
CACAGAATGTGGTGCCCGATGAGTCAATCTACCGCCTTATGCGCCGGAGCTATCGCCAATCGAATGGTGTTGGAACAAAGTGAAAACGTTGTTGAAGAAATTCGCGGCACGCACGCTACCTGATTTAATGCGTGCATTAAAAAAAGCACTTTGGCAGGTAACACCTGAAGACGCCGAGCAATGGTTTGAACATTGTGGATATACTGTGTCATAACCGAGTGAGAAGCGTAATATCCTACACTAAAGTATTATCCTCATAACCCAATTGAATTGACTAAAGTAAATAGGCGCTGGTTAGGACTGTGTGAAAATCGGTGTATAATGTACTCTGTCTAGCTAGAAATCATCACTCTTCGGATGATCGAGGGCATGTTATCTGAACGTGTGAACCTAGGGGGAAAAGTATGCGCAATGTGCAAAAATTAAAATCGCTCTCCGTTGAGGATTATCTCAAAGGCGAAACAAAAGGCAATGTTCGTCATGAGTTTGTCTCCGGACAAATATATGCCATGGTAGGAGCCAGCAATTGGCATAATATTTTGGTGGGGACCATCTATACATAGCTGCGTCAGTTCCTAAAAAAACCGTGTCAAGTCTACATGTCAGACATGAAAGTTCGTGTCGGAGATGACTTTTATTACCCCGATGTGATGGTTTCTTGCAAACCTACGGAAGGTGTCTTTTATTTTGTGGATGAGCCAACCGTTATCGTCGAAGTGCTGTCCCCAAGTACCGAACGACAAGACAGATTGGAAAAACGCATCGCCTACCAACGACTGACAAGTCTTCAAGAATATTTACTTATAACGCAAGATAAAATACAAATAGAGATATTCCGCCGAGCCACTGACGGATGGGAGTTAGAAACATGTCGTGAAGGGGATACGACTACGTTAAGTTCGTTCGGATTTCAGATAGCTGTTAACTCACTCTATGAAGATCTTCTGTCAAATCCGCCCTAACCGGTGATTATGCACCTTGCAAATGCTTGGTCACTTGCTGCGAATGTTGGGCTGGGTAACAAGTGAAGTTTCCCCATCGAGTTCGTCGATGTTTGGCTTGCCATAACGATCACTATCTAGATGATAAATGGTTACCATACGATCAACAGGATGGACCAGCCAATATTCTTTGACTCCCTGTCGCTTGTAAAGGTCTCTTTTTTGAATCGAATCATGAGCCGCCGTGGCTGGAGATAAAACTTCAACAATCCAGTCCGGTGCACCTCGAACTCCTCGTTGGTCTATTTTATTTGGATCACAAACCAGGGAAATATCAGGTTGCACAACGGTATCGGTGGTGTGCTCGTCTTGGCTTTCTGTTGGCAATCGAACATCGAGTGGCGTGATAAACACTCGGCATGAAGAGTGAGTATTTTCTAATGCATTGGCTACTTGGCGGTAGATTTCACCGACGATATCTTGATGTGCAATGGTAGGGGTCGGTGACATCGTGTAGGCAAAACCATCAATGAGTTCGTAACGAATCTCATCGGGCCATGAAAGATAGTCTTGGTAGGTATGGTACTTTTCATCTCGCAAACGTAAGCCCATCAGTTTTTCCTGCGGTTGATTAGGCTATGACCATGGACAGTCACCGCCTTTTGTTCAATCAAAGTGCCTCAATCTTGGTGCGTTGCTCATTGAGATTGTTTAATGCGGATTGATATTCTGCTAGTTTCTCTTTTTCTTTTTCGACGATGGCTGCCGGTGCGCGATCAACAAACTTGTTATTGTTGAGTTTTTGCTGGCAAGCGTTTAGGGTTTTCGACGTTTTCTCTATTTCTTTGTTGAGTCGGGTTAACTCGGCTTGTTTGTCAATCAACCCCGCCAGTGGGATAAGCACTTTCATGTTGCCCACTAAGGCTGTGGCAGATTCGGGAGCGTTTGCTTCGTCAATACAATCGATGGACTGTAATTTTGCCAAGCGTATTAGATATTGCTGATTGTTAGCGAGATATTTCTGGTCTTGTTGAGAAAAGTTTTGTAACAACATGGGTAGCGGTTTACCGGGAGCGATGTCCATGCCACTACGAATTTTTCGTACACCTAGGATGACTTTTTTGACCCACTCAAGTTCTTCAATGGCCTTGCTGTCGATGCAATTCGGATCATAGTCTGGATAGGCTTGATGCATGATGGTATCGCCGGAAGAATTGGCGAGTGGCGCGACCTTTTGCCAAATCTCTTCAGTGATATAAGGGATGATCGGATGTGATAGACGTAACAGGGCATCAAGTACATTGACTAAGGTGTGGCGTGTGCCGCGTTTTTCTGCTTCACTACTTTGTTCATTTTGCAGGACAACTTTGCACAACTCTAAATACCAATCACAGTATTCATGCCAGACAAATTCATAAATCGCTTGCGCCATTTGATCAAAGCGATACTGTGACATGGCATGGGTCGATTGTTGAATGGTGTTTTGCAATCGACCCATAATCCATCGGTCGGCTAAGCTGAGCTGCTGTTCGCCAGCTTGCTGACCACAGTCTTGATTTTCGGTATTCATTAACACATAGCGGGCGGCATTCCACAGTTTATTGCAAAAGTTGCGATAGCCTTCGATACGGTTTAAATCGAAATTAATGTCGCGTCCGGTTGAGGCCAGCGCGGCATAGGTAAAACGCAGCGCATCGGTGCCGAAGGCGGGAATGCCTTCGGGGTAATCGGCTCGGGTGGATTGTTCAATTTCTTGAGCCATTTTTGGTTGCATGAGTCCCTTGGCTCGTTTTTCGAGCAGGGCATCTAAGCTAATACCATCAATGAGATCAATGGGGTCTAATACATTGCCTTTGGACTTTGACATTTTTTGGCCATGCGAATCGCGAACGAGACCATGGATGTAAATTTGTTTAAAAGGAGCTTGACCGGTGAACTTCAGACCCATCATGATCATGCGAGCCACCCAAAAGAAGATAATGTCAAAGCCGGTGACTAGTACGCTGGTCGGATAGAATTTTTTCAGCTCGGCGGTTTCATTTGGCCAGCCTAAGGTGGAAAAGGGCCACAGTGCGGAAGAGAACCAGGTATCGAGGACATCTTCGTCTTGGGTGAGTTGAATGTCATTATCCAGTGAATATTTTTGGCGAATCTCGGATTCATTGGCCCCGACATAAACATTACCTTGTGAGTCGTACCAGGCCGGAATGCGATGTCCCCACCAGATTTGCCGGGAAATACACCAGTCTTCGATGTTATTCATCCAATCAAAATAGGTATTTTTCCAATTATCGGGGACAAATTGAACGTCACCATTTTTCACTGCATTGATGGCAGGTTCGGCCAGTGGTGCGACTTTGACATACCATTGGTCGGTGAGGTAGGGCTCAACCACGGCACCACTGCGATCGCCTCGTGGCACCATCAGCGTGTGAGCGTCAATTTTTTCTAAAAGATCTTGCTGCTCCATGAGTTCTACGATTTTTTTGCGTGCCTCATAGCGATCCATGCCTTGCAGATTGGCCGGAGCGTTTTCGTTGAGACAGGCGTTCGCGGTAAAAATATTCATCATGGGCAGTTGGTGACGTTTGCCAATGTCGTAATCATTGAAGTCGTGAGCGGGGGTGATTTTTACGCAGCCTGTGCCAAACTGAGGATCAACATGCTCATCGGCGATGACCGGGATCGTGCGATCGGTGAGCGGTAGTCGAATATGTTTGCCAATATAATGTCGATATCGTTCATCTTCTGGATGGACGGCCACCGCCATGTCGGCAAGCATGGTTTCTGGGCGGGTCGTAGCTACCACTAAATGCCCTGAGCTATCGTCTAAAGGATAACGAAAATACCACAAAAAGCCTTTTTCTTCTTGTGATAACACCTCAAGATCAGAAACGGCAGTGTGCAATACCGGGTCCCAATTGACGAGACGTTTGCCACGATAGATGAGGCCTTCTTGGTGAAGCTGAATGAAAACTTGCTGGACGGCTTCCGATAGGCCATCATCCATGGTGAAACGTTCTCGGGACCAGTCGAGCGAGGCACCCAAACGGCGTAATTGTTGGGTAATGGCGCCACCGGATTGTTTTTTCCAGTCCCAAACGCGTTCAGTAAATGCGGCTCGGCCAAGGTCGTGACGGGTTTTATGTTCGGCGATTAATTGACGTTCGACTACCATTTGGGTGGCAATACCCGCATGATCCGTACCCGCTTGCCATAAAGTATTGTGGCCTTGCATGCGGTGGTAGCGAATCAATATGTCCATGACGGTGTCTTGAAACGCATGACCCATATGCAAATTGCCTGTCACATTCGGCGGAGGAATCATGATGCAGTAAGGTTCACCGGTGCCGCGAGGCGCGAAGTAATTCTCTTTTTCCCAGCAATGATACCAATGTTGCTCAATGGTTTGTGGGTTGTAAGTTTTTTCCATATGGCTACCGTAATTGCCCAATTATCAGTCGTTGTTTTGTGATAAGATGATTGAATGATAGCGAATTATATCGCATCACTAAATGAGTATGTTACCGTTTTGCGACACAAGTCGGCAAGATGGCTGATTACCACCCCGTTATGCGAGTGATTTTTGATTAATACATGCCGTTCTTTCAGGTGGCTGTTAAGTGTTGAGATGGCGCCTAGCCACTCCATTTCATCCACGCCATTCCCGCAAAAAATATCACAGTGGTACTTAGCAGCGCTTGGCTAGGCCAACGATTAGCGTATTGTCCTAACCGTTTACGTTTGCTGTTCATTATCAATAGCGCAATCGCTAGCAGGGGGAGAAATGCGGCTCCGATGATGCCGTAAAATTGCTGAATCTGCTTAAAACTTATCATTAAACCCAGCATGGGGACAAGTGCTAAGGCAAACAAATAACCACGATAAGGCCAAGCCTGTGTGTCAACAGTCTTGTGCGGTTGTTGGTGAATACATAATCGATAAATGTCAGCAAACAAATACGGTACCGCCTGCCATACCCCTAATAAACTGCTAAATACCGCGCCGAAAGCACCAATAAGAAATAGCCAGCGTCCTATCTCGCCCAACGGTTGTGCTAAAGTATTGGCCAGCGTTACCAGTAAATCAGCGCCCTTACCACTTAAGTCCAAATGGCTACCAATGATCACCATTGCGATGCCAAACACCGCCGTGAGTAAATAACCTGTTGCCAGATCAATGCGGCAGGTACGAATATATTCAGCGGAGTTGCGACCTTTCTCCTTTATCCAATAACCATAACAAAGAATGGTCAGAGTGCCACCTACACCGCCAATCAGTGCAATGGTCCAAGCGATGCCTTTACTCTCCGCATCAGGAATGCTGGGCACAATCAGTCCTTGTATTATCTCACCCATTCCCGGCCATAATATCGCCGCCGTCACCAGTACCACAGTAAACATGATGGCAACACTAAGCGCCATCATTCTCTCAAACAATTTAAAACCACCCAGTAAGACCAATATCAGTCCCAGCAAACTGCAAACAATACCGAATACAATTTTAGCTTGAGCGGCCTCTTCAAAGATGGGAAACATCGCATGCAAGGTCGCACCGCAGGCACTCATCAGCGCCGAGCCGACGAAGAAGGACCATAACAATAAATAAGGCAAAAACAACCAGGCGAAATAGGGTCCCAGGCTTTTTACTAACCCTTCTAGCAGTGATTGCCCTGTCACGAGTTGCCAACGGGCTAAACCTTCAGTGAGCACCAGCTTAAAAATCGAACCAATAACAACAGCCCATAAAATGGCCAAGCCTAATTGGCTACCCGCAAAACTGGCGGTAGCTAGATCGCCGGCTCCGACACCCGTCGCCGCAATGAGAATGCCGGGAATAATGATTGAGAATAAGCTGGGTTGACGGCTTTGCTTTTGAGTGCTAGACATATTTTATTATCTCTTCATTGTAATTAACCACAGGTAGCCAATGCCGAATAATGTCATAACACCTATCGACAGCTGGCTCCATTGTGTCATCAGTCGACTCGGTTTTTCAGTGTCTTTGATGGTATGACCATGCATCACTTTGTAGTTGATATAGGCAATGATCGATGGTGAAATAAAAGAAGGCTCAATATGGATTCCAAGGGCGTGAATGAATTTCAGACTGTAACGGTTGATTCGGTTAAATTACATGCAGAAAATGATTGTATTGTGTGCTAAATCTGTAAATTATTGTCCAAATTGGTTTTTTTACTGCAAGTGGTCGAATAAGACCCCGGAATCCATATTGAGCCAATATCTAATATAATAGATTAGGAATGGGCATGGAATAACTTCCCTGTTTTTCGCTTAGATTTGGTTTGTATTTGTTTGTTCTGGCTGAGAAAAAACGTCGCTCTAGCCGGGCTAAAGTGAGCATTTTTTGATTGAAGAGCGGGCACCAAAAGTAGGCGCTTTAGGCGAAGACAGGCCAAAGATAAGATGCCAAAATGGGAAGTGAGTGTGTTCCCATTCCTTATTATTCCAATAACTAATTTAACGGCACCGGCTAAAATCAATTCATTATCGATATTTTAATGCATCACTCGGAAATATGGCCAGCAAAAACCACTCGCCCAGCCAATAAATGAGCTAACGGTTTGAGCATGATCAGAAGTATCCGGTCAATTTTTGACAAGGTCTCATATCTGCCAGGTACAATTCGCGTGACAAAAAAATTGAAGTGCTTTTTAAATTCAAGAGGCTGCAACGCTGTCGTTATCGCCTGAATATCGACTTCCGTCAACTTTCGTTCATCCTCTGTAATATAAGGTTTTTCTACACCATAGATAAAGCGCTGCATTCGAGGATAAAGTATTTTTTCCACCAGTGCAGAATGCCTAATGCGATCCATGAAAGAGTGGGAATAGATTTCGTTAACGATGAACAATGCATTCGGTTTCGAGACACGACAGATCTCGCTCATTGCACGCGGAATATCTACATGGTGAAGAATATCTCTTGCAATCACGAAATCGAAAAATTTATTTTCATATTTCAATGATTCTGCCGGCATCTCTTCAAACGAAATCTTCAGTCCTTCTCGCTCTGCCAGAGCTTTTGCGATAGACAGTGAGTCGGGACTCAAATCAAAGGCATAAACATCGGCCCCAAGCTTTGCCAAACGCAGCGCATCGTCGCCAAACCCACATCCGACGATAAGCACACGCTTATTCGTTAAATTCAACTCTTTGAGATAAGCGTACATCTGCCAATAAGCATTCCACCATCGCCGAGATGATTGCTCAAGAACATCCCAAGAAAATGGCTTGTCCAGTATTGCCTTATTATCAAGTGCGTGTTTTCGATGATATTCGAGTTCATTTTTCTGGCGAAAGTTTAGATTTTGCTCACTTTCTTTTAGCACAGCTAACCTCCTTATTCGATGCCCATGATTTTAAATGAGCAAAAAAACTAAATTAGGGGGATTTTACACTTAAGTTTGAACTATACCAACTTTTTTGACAGAACCCAGACCTTTGTGGCCCTGTTCCGATCAACCCTAGATGAATTTCTTTGGCAATTAAGCCCTACCAATAGTGGACTAACACCATTACCACTCATAGTTTGTGCTGTCATTTTCAATTACTGATGAACGTCAAAAATCCAACACCCTAAAAGCTGCACATAGCAAAAGCAACATCGCTTTATTCTTTACTATATTTTCTTTGCAAAACTGGGACGGCATTCATATCCCTCGACCAATGGTTGCAAACTATCGAACGCTCTATGAAACATTCAAAGATCGTCGACTTGTTATTTTTTGATTCAGGTATACCTCTAAAATAGTATTAATTCAAAAAATTAAACCGCTTCTTCTTGGTTATATACGGCAGCAATATATTCTATAAGATGACTCGCTTTGTTAATTAATTCCTTAGCCAATAAAGTATCATTCGTTTGTTGGTTTTTCCGAAAGAGCTTAACGAGTACTGCCGTTTCTTGTGGCACCAGGTTTTCTTTGCTCAGGCGCAATTCAATAAACTGAGTTGAAATTTCTTCCCTCGCGGGGTCACCCACTAAGTGAGCTAGTGATTGTCAGGCGGTTTAGATGGCCTCAGACATAGGAGCCAGTGCTTCAAAAATAAAGTTACCACTAGCTAATACTGTTGCCATTCGTTGTTTATGCTCCGCTTTTGAAAACTGCACCTGCGATTCTGGTAACCTTTTTTTACGTAATTCATTTTGATCAACGACAATATCGTTGGCGTGATGCAATATTTGAGGGGTATGCTCGGTCGTCGCTAATACGCCAGCTTCAATTAGGCGTTGAATGGTGTCGAATGTTTTTCGATCTAATAGCTCTAGTTTTAGCTCTTTATCTGAGAAATGTTCCGTTATATTCTTTGTTAGCAAAGAGGCACCGACATTTTCAAGCGCTTTAGTAACAGCGACGACGGTTTGTTGATTTTGGGTGTCATAGACTTCAATTAAATCCAGTTGTTGTTGCCATTGAAGTAAAGTATTTTCTGATGGCTGAATGGGTGATGGCGTTTTTCCTGGATAGGAAGTGGCGGTATTGTCCAGCAGCGATTCGAGTCGTTCGAGAAATGCTGCTCTGCCGGAGGGCAAGCTCATCTCTTTTACATCGCCAAGACCATCCATGATTTCTTTAGCGAGAAAACTTTTTTGTTCCAATAAATGCAACATGCGTTGTTCAACGTTTGGCAGGATTCCAAGAGAAAATCTAGATTAATGACGATATCTGCGACTTGTAAATTTAATCCCACACTACCTGAATCGGTGGAGAGAAAAAATCCACATTGCTCTTCTTTTTTAAACCGATTAATTTGTTCGCGTCTTTTTTTCTGAGGGGTTGAACCTGTGTGCCAGAAAAAATAAAATCCTTTTTTGTCCAGATACTGGCGCACAAGCATTCTTTCTCATTCAGAAAAAATAATGACCTTGTGATTCCCATCAGCTAAGATCTCCTCGCAATATTTTAGCGAGTTCTTTTATTTTAGGAGAGTTAGGATGATTTTGATCTAAAATATAGGTGGTATTACATAACATGCGTATACAGGCAAGCCATCTTTTCAGCTTATCCATTTCTTCTTTCGTCAGAGGGCGAGGTTTCGCTTTGGCAGTGAGGGCGAGCGACCATTTCTTTATATTTGATATAACGGCTCGATTGTTCCTTGTCCATCCCCACAAAATAATTGTTAATGGTTCTGCCAGGTAACTCGCCTTCCACTTGTTCTTTGCGTCGGCGCAACATAATGGATTGCAAACGTTGATGTAACTCATCCAGGTCTTTATAACCCGTGGCTCGACCCTCTTCGTCTCATTGATAGAAATCTCGATTAAAGCGAAATAAAGGACCAAAAATGTGGGGATCGAGAAATTGCACAATCGAATAGATTTCGTCAATACGGTTTTCAATCGGCGTCCCTGTCAATACAAATGCATAACGACTGGAAAGTTTTTTTACCGCATTAGCAATTTTTGTTTGCCAGTTGTTGATGCGCTGAGCTTCATCAATAGTAATGATATCAGGGGCTAATATTTTGTTCATTTCTTGTCCGTCAGGACGAACTTGTTCATAGTTGGCGAGATAGAAAAAACTCGATTGTTGATATTGCGCTAACCTATTTTTACGTGAGCCCTCAATAATAATACCATCAACAGAAAAATAAGGTTCAAGTATGTCATGGGCTTTTGTGCGTCGTTTACTGTGGCCAGGCCAACAGATCTTAATCGCCTCATCCCGACGATCCAAAAAAATTTCGATTGGTTGAGATCCTATCTCTGCCACTTGTTGAAAGCGACGCTTGCGCCGGTTTTTTAGTTTTAATAATGTCGCTTCGATATGTTTGCATGTTCCTAGGCGATTCACTTGATAGTCTGGACAACAGCAGCTATTAATATGTGTGCTTAATGAGCGTATCTCAACCTGATAAGATGATTCACCATGAGCCGAATAAACGATGTAATGATCAAAAAACTCTTGAGAGGCTGGAATTTTCTCGATTTTCATTAGTTCTTGACTAGCTCGATATTGGCGCGGAGCAATTTCTTGCTCGTCATTACTCAGCCAGCCTTGATAGCGAGGGGGTTTTGGTGTCTTTTGCTTGATTCTTGATTTTTTCTTGGCTTGATTAACCATCATGATAGCTATGACTTTGTTCCTAAACAGTGCAAGCTTGCGATTATAACACTAGGAATAGGCGACGTGCATCTCGGACTCTATGCGTTATTCTACCTCCGTGCAATCGTCATTTTCAGCCGGTTATTTGATCACAAAAGCTCGAAATAGAATCGCTACATCCTGATTATCTGTTGAAACCGAGATTTGAGCCTCATTTTTGTTGATTGACATGAAATTATTGCTACAATTTGTGATGCAGTGGACGCTTTATTACTTCGCAACATCTGTGATCAATTTAACAAAATAAGTCGTTAAATAATTAGCAAACAGCACTAATGAAGGTACATTATGTTTTTTACAAAACCCGATCTAATGATCTTTAATAATATATTTTCTTGTGTTTGCTTGCATTATCATCTTCCTGTAGGAGTGCATTAATGTCATATACTGGTTACCTGGTGGTTTCGGGCATTCAATTAAACAATTATTCAGTCACCGGAGAGGTTTAATATGCCCATGAAAAATCAATTTAAAAAAGCATTATTAGCACAATTTGTTAGTGCGATTCTATTAGGTAGCTCTTCTGCATTTGCCAGTCCACCCAGCAGCTATACCTTACAAGGGACTTGTGCTTTTTTACCGGCAGACCGTGCGACAGAATTCCATGGTAATGCGGATCGATCAAAACTCAATTTAGGCATGGCAGGTAACCAATGGGTTGTATTTGAAAAATCAATGCAAGAGTTTAATGTTTGGATAGGCAAAGGAGATGGTAGCGAGCCGGCTTACCGCCCGAATGATGCTAATGGTTTCACTTTAGCTGATTTAAATGACAAAGCAAACCGCTACTATGTACAATTAATTCCACCCGGTCAAATCCGAAAACAAATTAAATCAGGTTGCATGCTGCTAGGTAATGATGAAGACCGTAACTTTTTGCCAAACAACATTCAAGTTAACTTTGATGTGTTTGCTTCCACTAATTATAATTTGATGCAAGATTTGGCAAACAGTGGCTTCATTGATAAAGCGGTACCCTATATTGCTAATCGTTTGGATTTGATGGTTAAAGTGGTTAATCCAGAAGCGATTGGTGCGGATCGTTATACTGCCGATATAGACTTTGACAAACAATTTGATATCGCCATGGATTTATTATCAGGCGATATCGTTGCTTCTTCGCTTGACCATATTAACGAAGGCATTCATAACGCGGCTAATGGTTATATGAAAAAAGTCGATGCTTACATTAACAGTCATGCAGCGGCTAATACATCAATCACAATGACTTATCGTTATGGTGACGATACCATGGAGACTGCCACTAAAACAGCCGCTGAGTGGCTAGAATCAGCATTGCAAGCTGTGGCTACACCACATCCATCATCGCCAGGTGCTAAACGCCTGCCGGGTTCGGGTGATCCTCTTGAGGGCGATGCTGGGGAAAATCACACCTCACATAATTTAGTTGACAATGGCTGTGGTACAGTAGACGACTTAGTCTTTTGTGAATATGCCGTATTGAATAAATTTAACACTCACGAGTCTCGTGTACATCATGTTGAAACACCCAACGGAATTTTGAATAAACCAGGATTTGTTCCGGTTGATGTGGGTTACGTTTGGATTACTGAGCTGGCTTATCAATTGAATCACGGTAATTTTCAAGTTCAAGGTATGATGGGCACACAAGATATTGCTAACTTAGGCATTCCTAATACGGTGGGTGTTAATGCGGATAAAATTTATTCCTTGGCTTTATTGGCAACATCAAAAAATAAAAGACGTGGACGTAAATTCATTAATTTCTTACGCAGTCCAGAAGGTCAAGCAGTTTATACTGCGGGGGGCTTTACTGGATTAACTGCAGCACAAATCGATGGTGGTAAATGCTATGCGAAACCTGTTAACGGCGTGTCAGTTGCGACAGATCGAAATGGCCATCACTCATGTAGAGATTGGTTGAGAAATAGATAATATTTGATCTTAAATTTAAACATTAAAAAACCCGCTCTCCTCTGGCGGGTTTTTTAATGTTTTTGCGAGGGAAGAACGGGCTAAGATGGATGAACGATGAGGTGAAAAACCGATCACATGGCATCCCATTAAATTCTCATTTCGATCAAAAACCAACCAAACCTGCGGCCTGAGTAACAACTGCTAGCTAAAACCTAAAGTTCTATTCAGCGCCACCCGATGGATTTGAGACAGAAATAATTTTATCACGGATCGAAAAGAATTCTAAATTGCTTAGTCATGATACAACCTAAACTTAGCTCATTACCAAGAAGTTTGATTATCGCCGATCACCCACTATCTGTACCCATTTACGATAGTGACGGCATTTTATTAGCTGAAAAAGGCACAGTGCTAAGCTTTACTGTTGCCTTAAACTTATCCAAACACACCGATTTATATACGATTGATAAAGAATTAGTTAATGCCTTATCCGCCATTAAAAAAAATAAAGGATACGAGAAGCATCTTGTATTTAAAATTTCATCCGTGATTAAGCGTTTTGAAAAACTAGAAGACGAATTGAAAGTAATTTTTGTTTCCCCCAAAGAAGTAGATATCAACGCGTTGCTCTCTACGATTATTTCACGTATACAAGTGTTATGCGAAAAATCACCGGATACCGCACTCGCAAAAATATTATTAGATGGAAAAAGTAACTATACCGTAAAGCACTCACTGCATACCGCCATCTTATGTGAATTAGCCGCGGGTTTTCTTAATTGGAATAAGAATAAGCGCCGCTCACTACTCGGGGCGGCATTAACCATGAATATTTCACTTGCCCTGCTACAGGATGAGCTGCAAACCCAATCAAGCCCGTTAACGGACGAACAAAGGCACATTATTGATGCACACCCTGCCGACAGTACTCGCTTGTTAAAATCATTGGAAATTGAGGATGAAAACTGGCTCGACTTTGTGGAAAAGCATCACGAGACCCGAGATGGTAAAGGTTACCCTTTAGGTTTAAGTGACAATGAGTTACCCATTGGGGCCGTCTTATTAAATGTAGCTGATGTCTATTGTGCTAAAATTACTGGCCGTACTTATCGCACGCCAATTAAAGCGGACATCGCTGCCAGAGATATTTATCTTGTCAAAAACAAACATGACAATGCTTCCGTTGTTCAAGTATTTGTCAAGGTACTTGGTTTATATCCACCCGGAAGCATCGTTCAGTTGGCCAATAAAGAAATTGGTATCGTAACTAAAAGAGGAGGTCAAGTTAATACACCGACTGTCAAAGCACTATTATCACCGACCGGAAAACATTATGGTTCTCCCATCTTGAGAAAAACGGATGTCAAGTCGCTTGCCATTGTCAAACTCATCGATCCGGAAATCATCAGGCACAAAGTCAGTGAAGAAATCATCTGGTCAACGTTGTCTTAAAAAGTGGTTTTAAAAAGACGTTAGATGAGATTTTGTCGTGCTGCACCAATATTAACACGATCGCTCGCTGATGCTAATCCTTAGCAGAAATATTTCTGCCATAAAATATTTCTACCATTTCCTGCTGTAATTGATTTCTGATGATTTGTACTTCCTCCTTCGGCAAATCACACTCTGAAATATCAAACAAATAATTATCCAATTCAAACTCTTTCAAAATCATTTTAGTATGAAAAATATTTTCTTGATAAATATTTACATCAATCATTTGATATCGATCTTGAGTATCTTGTGAAATAAAATTCTGAATGGAGTTTATTTTATGATCAATAAAATGCTTCTCACCATACACATCGCGAGTAAAACCACGCACCCGGTAATCCATGGTAACAATGTCTGAATCGAAGATATGAATCAGATAATTTAATGCTCGCAACGGCGAAATACGCCCGCAGGTTGATACATCAATGTCGGCACGAAAGGTACTGAACCCTTTGTGTGGATGACTTTCTGGATAGGTATGTACCGTGATATGACTTTTATCTAAGTGTGAGACAACGGAGTCCGGCAACGGACCAGGTTTCTCAGTACTATGACTCATATTGCCTTCCTTGACGACCAATTTATCCGTGGCTATCGGCTCCTCACTGATGAGCATGGTAACGCTAGCCCCTTGCGGATCATAATCCTGATGGGCAACATTCAGGATATTGCCACCGATGATTGATGATACTTCATACAAAATACGCGTTAAGCGATCGGCATTATACTCTTCATCGATATACTCGATATATTCACGTCGTTGTTGCTCAGTCGCCGTGTAACAAATATCATAAATGTTAAAACTCAGTGATTTGGTTAAATTATTAAAGCCATGAAGTTTCAATTTATTGGATTTTCTTTGCATTGCACTCTCACTATCAACTTCTTCCTCCTCCTTCATCACCATCATCATCGCCTGATTGGTCAAAAAATAAAGATCAATTTATTTAGGAAATAGGCGGATGATAAATCATTTGCACAACGGTTCCGTCAGGATCAAAACAATAAAAACTACGTGCGCCATCTCGATGTGTTCGAGGTGCATTTCTCATTTTCACCTGATTATTTTTCAAGTAATTGAACCAGTCATCCACCTGCGCTGCCGTGATAATGATAAACCCAATGTGATCCAGGCGTTGTGTGCTGTTTGCATCAAATGCCGCACTCGCCCGGTGCAATGCTAAGTTATCATTACCGCTTGTCAAATAAATATTATTCGCATCCGGTTGCCACTCTATTTTCATATCAAGCAACTCGACATAAAATGCAACACAGGCTTCTAGCTCTTTGACATACAATGCCACATGCCGTAAGCCAGCCGTCGAGGGCGGTCTTTCAAAATGATTCATTATGTTCACAGATTCCTAAAAATAGTTCGCTACTGCTATATACCCATCGAGTTATGAGTATATCACTTGATAATTATGAGTGATTTCGACACTGTGACTTAGCATAATCGATGCAGAGCAATATTTTTCTGCTGACAACTGCACCGCTCGCTTTACCTGAGCATCGGTTAATTTATCATGTCCGTAGATGATAAAATTCATATGAATTTTTGTAAATACTTGAGGGATTTGGTCAGCGCGCTCTGCCGTTAATTCCACGACACAATCCGTCACGGGTTGCCGGCCTTTTTTAAGAATGTGAATCACATCATAAGCCGAACAACTGCCAACCCCCATCAACAACAATTCCATGGGGCGGACCCCTAGATTGCGACCACCACCCTCAGCGGGACCATCAATGACAACCGCATGACCACTGCCAGACTCACCGACGAACATCGCATTATCCACCCATTTAATTCGCGCCTGCATCATTTAACTCCTCTGTTTTTTGTCGATACAATAACATAACCCAAAAAGTGCTCCAAGCCTAACAGCAGCGACTTGGCACAGCATAAAATGTAAACATCTATAGGAACCATAAACCGCCTTATATTTTTTATTTTTCAACAAGGTCGCTAAATGACGAGGAACGTATCATGGACCATCCATTGGCACTCAATTCCAGCTTTTCCGGACATAAAACTCACCCTTTTCCCCCTAAAGACAGCATGGATCATCGCCTGGAGAGCTGTCATCGCCGACATTATCCAACAAAAACGATTATTATTTATGCCGGAGATAAACCCGATGTTCTCTATTACATTATCGAAGGCTCGGTAGCGGTATTAATGGAAGATAATGATGGTCATGAAATTGTACTTGCCTATCTTAATAAAGGCGATTTTTTTGGAGAAATGGGTTTTTTTGAACAGGATACTAGCCGTAGCGCTTGGGTCCGAGCACGGGCAAATTGTACCTTGGGGGAAATAAGTTACCCTAAGTTTCGCCAAATAACCCACCAAAATCCCGAACTTATTCTTAAACTGTCAAGCCAAATGGCTAACCGGCTCCGCAAAACCAGCCGCAAAGTCGGTGACTTAGCCTTCCTGGATGTCACCGGACGGATTGCTCGCACATTATTGGATTTATGCAACGAGCCCGATGCCCTCACCCATCCTCACGGTATGCAAATTCGTATCACCCGGCAAGAAATTGGCCGCATTGTTGGTTGTTCACGAGAAATGGCAGGTCGGGTGTTAAAGGAACTGGAAGAGCGTGGTTTGCTCACGGCATCAGGCAAAACCATTGTGGTTTTTGGAACACGCTAACCAAAGAATAATTCGCTCAGCTTTTCACCCGGCTCTTTAGCCGCCATCAAGGCTTCTCCGACTAAAAAAGCGTGGACCTGGTGATCCCGCATTAATTTCACATGCTCAGCCTGATGGATGCCGCTTTCGGTGACCACAATACGATCACCGTGAATCTTACTTAATAGTCCGAGCGTCGTTTGCAGAGAGGTTTCAAAGGTTCGCAAATTTCGATTATTCACACCAATCAATTGTACATCCAAGGCCAAAGCCCGCTCCAGCTCTTGGGCATTGTGCACTTCAACTAGCACATCCATGCCTAAATGGTACGCTAAACCCGTTAACTCATTTAACTGCGCATCCCCCAGCGCGGCAACAATCAGTAAAATACAATCGGCTCCGATGACTCGTGCTTCGTATACCTGATAGGGATCGATAATAAAATCTTTACGAATCACCGGCAGCTTGCAAGCGGCACGGGCTTGCTGTAAATCGTCATCCGCGCCTTGAAAAAAATCCATATCTGTCAGCACCGATAGGCATGTGGCCCCTCCTGCTTGATAACTCTTGGCAATCTCTGCCGGAAAAAAATTCTCTCGAATAACCCCCCGACTTGGCGAGGCTTTTTTTATTTCTGCAATGATGGCTGGCCGTCCTGCTTGGAGTGAGGATTCAATCGCTTGCACAAAGCCACGTGGTGGATCCGCCGCGGCAATCTGTTGACTCAATGTTTGCAGACTGACTTTCTGGACACGATCGACAATTTCTTCGGCTTTACGCTGAAGAATTTTTTTTAGTATATCTGGGGTTTGCTTCATCACTGTGATCAATCTTTAAATATAGATGTAAGTATCGACTATTTTTTCCCTAATGGCACTAAAATTCATCGCAATAGGTCCCTTGCGATGAGTTGTTAGGACCCAAATAGGCTTTGAGGTCAACATCTAAGTCTCAGGTATTTTGAGTATAGGCTACCAGTTCATCGAGCTTATTCGCTGCACCACCATTGGCAAGCACTTCATGCGCCTTGGCAATCCCTGCTGTTAAATTTTCCGCAATCCCTGATGCATAAATGGCCGCCCCCGCATTCAACAGCACAATATCTCGCGCCGGACCAGCTTGGTTACTGAAAACTTGCTTGATGATGGTTAGACTTTGCTGAGCATCTGATGCGGTAATCGCTTCAATGGTCCCTCGCTCCATACCAAATTGTTCAGGTGTCACCGTATAGCGGATAATCTCGCCATTTTTTAATTCCGCTACCTGAGTCGCTGATTGAATGCTGATTTCGTCCATGCCATCATCGGCATGGACCACTAATACGTGTTGGCTACCCAATTGTTTTAATACATTAGCTAACGGATCAAGCCACTTGACATCAAAAACACCCAGTACCTGATTGGGTGCCTCTGCTGGATTAGTTAATGGGCCTAACACATTGAATATCGTGCGTATTCCCATTTCCTTGCGTGGACCAATCGCATGTTTCATCGCCCCATGGTGTTTCGGCGCAAACATAAACCCCACCCCGATCTTATCGACACATTGTGCCACTTGCTCGGGGGATAAATCCAGGTTGACCCCAGCCGCTTCTAAAACATCGGCACTACCGGAGCGGCTGGATACTGAGCGATTACCATGTTTGGCTACCTTGGCCCCGGCCGCTGCCGCCACCACCGCGGTAGCCGTCGATATATTAAAAGTGCTGGTGCCATCACCACCGGTACCACAGGTATCCACTAAATATTGCTGCCCCACCGATACTTTGGTCGCTAGGTCTCGCATGACTTGAGCGGCGCCAAAAATTTCATCAGTGGTTTCGCCTTTCATTCGCAATCCGATCAAAAATCCACCGATTTGTGCCGGCGTGGCCTGGCCAGTCATTATCAATCGCATGACCTGGATCATTTCCTTTTTCGTCAAATCTCGACGTTCACTGACCGTGCTGATGGCACTGACTAAATCCATGCTCACTATCCTTATATTTTCAAAAAATTCAATAGCATATCATGACCGTGCTGGGTGAGTATCGATTCCGGATGAAACTGCACGCCTTCCACCGGATAATGGGTATGGCGCAATCCCATAATCTCATCAAATTCACCCTGGCTGTCCCTTGTCCAAGCCGTTATTTCAAGACAATCGGGTAGCGAATTTTTCGCCACGACCAGTGAATGATAACGCGTCGCTTCGAACGGATTTTCTAACCCGCGAAAAATCCCTGTACTATTATGGTATACCATGGATGTCTTGCCATGCATGATTTGCTTGGCATGAATCACGTCTCCGCCAAAGGCTTGTCCAATGCTTTGATGCCCTAAACAAACCCCGAGCAAAGGCAGCCGTCCCTTAAAATGCTCAATCACCGCCAAAGAGATACCGGCTTTATTGGGTGTACAAGGACCGGGCGAAATCACAATTTTTTCCGGTGATAGCTGTTTAATCGCTTGCAAGCTAATCTGATCATTGCGATACACTTGGACATCGACGCCGAGTTCACCAAAGTATTGCACGAGGTTGTACGTAAAAGAATCGTAATTATCAATCATTAATAACATAAGTACCCTTTCAGCCGGACGCATGGCAATCAGCGCAAAGTTTAGCATGAGCATTGAAATTAGCCTACTTAAGCACATGGCGAATCTGTTTTAATCATCGATTGATCGGGTAAATTATAACCGACCAACCAGCCATGCGTGATTTTACAGTTGCAAATTCAAATGAGAATGATTATCATTATCATACAAGGTTGAAACATAAACTCACAGGTATTGATTACATCATGTCAAAAAGAAACAAACTCCTGTTATCATTTTTATTATTTTGTCACTTGTCAACGGTGGCTTATGCCGCTGAAAATTTAGTTATTTACTCGGGACGCAGCGACAAGTTCGTTAAGCCGGCGGTGAATGCATTCAGCGAATCAACAGGTATAAAAGTTATCGTTCACAACGCAAAATCAACGTCATTACTCAATAAGTTACGACTGGAAGGGGATCGCACTGATGCCGATTTATTCCTGAGCAATGACGCCGGCAATTTGCAAAAAGGGAGTGATCTCGGGTTATTTTCTCCCCTCCCAGAGAATATCACCGAGAACATTCCCCCCAATTATCGAGCCAACGACAATACGTGGATTGGCTTATCCGCACGAGCGCGGGTCTTTGTGGTCAATACCCAGTCAAAAGTCGTCCAGTCCGTGCAATCCATCTTTGACATCGCTCAGCCCCAATATAAAGACCATATCGGTATCACCAACAGCGCCAATGAGAGTTTCATTGCGGGAGTGACGGTTTATATGCTGGCGAGAGGACAAGACGCGACACAATCATGGTTAACGGGTATTAAAGCGAATGCCGGGCGCAATATTTTCAACAAACACAGCAAAATTGTCAGCGCCGTCGCTTCGGGAAGACTCGATATTGGGTTAGTCAACCACTACTACATTTACCGTCACCTAAAGAAACACCCTAACGCCCCCATTCGGATGCTCGTTCCTGATCAAACAGACGGAGGCATGGGTATTGCCTGGAATGTCGCAGGTGCTGCATTATCTAAGTATTCAAAGAAAACCCAGTCTGCCCTCAAACTCCTTGCGTTTTTCGTTTCTGCTGAAGGCCAAAAGATATTTGCGGAAGTCAACCAGGAGTATCCCACTCGTCCAGGCATCGTGACAGCGCCCGAAATTCCCGCCTTAACTAGCATCAAGGTCGCCAACGTCCCTATGTATGAATTAGGCAAACAACGGGACAAAACAATACAGCTGCTCGATAAAGTTGGCATGCCATAATATAAAATTCATGGTATTCTTTCTCACAACCGGCGATCGTGAACAATATGCAGTCGATTAGCCTTTTATATATATCCGTGATAAACCATTTTTAGCGCTCCCCCTTGTTGCCCGCTAAAAATCTCCCTGCCGGGTTGGCAATGCAGGACTTTTTTAACACACCCATGAACAAAAAATAAGCAACCTCAGCACCTAAAAATGATTCGTCGCGGGTATGGTTTCGCCTTAACAAGATTCAATAAACTCGGCTGGACCGCCGGGTTTGTTGTACTTTGCTCTAGCATTCCTTTAATTTTTGTTTTATTGAGTAGCACCCAGCTTTCCATCGAGCAATGGACCTCGCTTTGGAGCAAGCGCCTTCCCGAATTGCTTTGGAATACCCTATCACTCGCGACCCTCGTGGCTATCGTCAGTTTAGTGTTAGGCATTTCAAGCGCCTGGTTAATTAGTTATCGTCGGTTTCCCGGTCAAATGCTGGCTGTCTGGTTAATGGTTTTACCTCTCAGTATTCCTACCTATGTATTTGCTCATATCTACACCTCCTTAACCGAGCCGGATAGCGGGATTGGACAAGCCTGGATCGGGCTGTTTGGTGATAGCTCACCGCCGCCCGACCTTTACAACCTGGGGGGTGCCACGTTGATACTTTCCTTGGCGGGTTTTTCTTATATCTTCTTGTTGGTTAGAGCCGCTTTATACCAGTCACACAAAACCCTGGAAGAAGCCGCTCGGTTGCAAGGCTTAAATTCGTTGCAAATATTTTGGCGCGTCAACTTACCGCTGTTGCGCCCCGCTATTGCGGCCGGACTTGCACTCATTATATTGCATGTCTTATCAGATTTTGGCGCCGTCAGCATGCTGCATTTCCAAACGTTTACCTTGAGCATCTACACTCAAATGAGTGGTCGAATGGACTATCACGCGGCGGCGGGCTTGAGTTTAGTATTAGTCGCGTTAAGCTTGTCATTCTTAGTGCTTGAAAGATTTTTTCGTAACCAGCAGCGCTATTACTCAAATACCTCAGGAAATTATGCAGAACGTCCGGTTGCCACCCCCAAAGAAACCCTGTTTATTTGGAGCTGGATTGGTCTCATTGCCTTTTTTAGTTTTTTGCTTCCACTTTTCTGGATGATTAGCTGGAGCTGGCAAGCCTGGCAACAAGAACTCATTGATAATCAATTTTGGGAATATACCCTCAACACTGGCGTTTTGGCATTTAGTGTTGCAACGATTACCTTAATGGCAGGCTTTCCCGTTGCCTTCTTTCATGCACAAAAACATACGTTTCTCAGTCAATCCTTTTTACATTTATCAAATATCGGTTTCGTATTACCCGGCCCCGTCATCGCTTTAGGTGTTTTGAGTTTTATTTTAGCGGTATTGCCCATCGTCTATGGCACATTAATCGCCTTACTTATTGCCCTTATTATTCGATTTTTGCCGCTAGCGGTAACCGCGCAAGAAGCGGCCTTACAGCAATTGACACCCTCCATACTCAATGCCGGACGTATCTTTGGAAAAGGACCCATGAATAATTTACAGCACGTTATCTTACCGATTATCCGTGGTGGACTGGCTAGTGCCTGGGTACTCGTTTTTATTGATGCGCTCAAAGAATTACCAGCCACCTTATTATTACGTCCCACTGGATTTGACACGCTGCCAGTACGCATCTGGATTGAAGCCAGTGAAGAAATGTTGGAACTGGCTGCCCCCGCCGCGCTGACCTTAGTCATCGGTACCCTGCCGGCCATTTGGCTGATGATTAAAAGTGAACGCAACGGCATTCGATCAAGCTGAGGAATGGGCGATACAATCACTTCTCCTCACCTCATTCATTTAATTTTCATACTAAATATACCTTCACATCAAAGATAAAAATATTTAAAATCAAACCATTATGAAAATTCAATAATTTTTTTCTGGAAATAATCCGATTTATTTGATCTAGATCAACAATCACCAGCGTTGAAACAGGCAAACTACAAATGCAGGGAGCGTTTAACGAAACAGAAAATGATCCAGAAAACTGAGGGATTAAATGCAAAAATCATTAGAAATTACATTTCGAAACATGGCGTGGTCTGAGGCTGTTGCAAGTGTCGTAGAAGGGAAGCTGGCAAAGTTAGAACAATTAACTCATGCCGTCATTCGATGCCATGTCACCATTGGGCTGCCTCACCAACACCGCGTAAAGGGAAGACGATACGAGGTGAATATTGATCTGACAATACCGCATTATGGACTTATTATCGGGCGGAGTCACGATGATAAGCGAGATTATGAAGATGTTTATGTCGCAATACGCGATGCATTTGAAGCGGTTCGACGGCAATTGGAGGCTCATAACAACCGGCGTCGGAGCAAAGTGAAAACCTCAGAGAAAATTTGTGAGCGTTTGGAGGTACCCGAAATAATATGATTCTACGAGTGATATGATATCGCATAAGGAGGTGCTTAGTAGAAGCAAGGAGAGAGTTACCCCGAATTAGATGACAAGACAAGGAGGAGATATTAACTAAGAAATGTGCTTAAGTTCGTGTTGCCGTCATGGAGCATTTTAACTCCCATAGTGTTTGTGCGAAGGTATCAGGCCAGGCTAAAATCACCCCCCACCTCCCCCTGGCCTGATATTGATAGCATGACTTGTGCAACCATGTTCAGCAGCAGGTCCGAATGTTTCCACCCCCCTAAACCTTCCCCAACGGTGCTTGGTTTTACCAAGCATCGCCTTTAGGTGTTTAAATTTCAGTCTAAGCAGCACGGCCAGATCATGCCAACGTCATAAAATGATGCCTATTCAACCAGAAAACAACATTAAATAGTGGATCTATCCACAAATGCCAGCTAGAATGGCTGCTCAACTCATGCTCCTATTGGGAGAGACCCAACGATATTTTGCGAAGTTGCAAAAATCTTAGGGCGCCGAAGGCGCAACATGCTCGGAATCGCTCAGGCAAAAGGACCAATAAGAGTTAGTTGGCTCTGGAGAGTGGACAGTGGATATCGTTCAACCCGTTTTGGCGTATACTCAGCCAAGCAGGCCAAACAAACCCCATGTCCCACCGAAGGGGACAGGATGAACACTTGCATTTTTCTTGGCCAATCATGTTATCCGTGGCGACACGCTTGATTTGGTGAGGATATTATTATCTGTGATGGTAACTTTCGCTCAGCCACGCGCAAGAAAGTCTTCTTTATCACCTGTATTTCACATGCCTTGGCACGAAATACAGATGATAAGTCAAACATCCTAAACTCTCAGGTATATGGACAGAGGGGCTATTATATTCATCGCAGACAAATTTGCGACGAATACCCAAAACCATAACCTATACCAAGAGAGTTTCATTCATGGGAAAAAGAACACCGCTTTATCATAGCCATGTTGAAGAACAGGGCAAAATTGTCGACTTCGCTGGCTGGAAAATGCCCGTTCATTATGGCTCCCAAATCGACGAACACCTATTCGTCCGCAAAGACGCCGGCATGTTTGACGTCTCTCACATGACAATTATTGATCTTGCCGGTGATGATTGCGCCGCTTTTCTCAAATATTTACTTGCCAACAATGTCGATCGTCTTGTCGAGCCCGGTAAAGCCTTATATAGCTGTATGCTTAATGACAAAGGGGGCGTCATTGATGACCTTATCGTCTATTACATGCAACCAAAACAATATCGCATGATTGTCAATGCTGGAACCCGAGAAAAAGATCTGGACTGGCTAAATAAACAATCCGCCACATTTAAACTATCGATTACGGAAAGAGCTGAGCTCGCGATGATCGCTGTTCAAGGCCCGAATGCCCGCGACAAAACACTCAGCGTCATCGACCCGAACTATCGCTCAAAATTGGAACAACTTAAAGTCTTTTATGCCGCTGAAGTCGGTGACTTATTCGTCGCGAGAACCGGTTATACTGGCGAAGACGGATTCGAAATTATCGTACCCAACGATCAGGCAGAAAATTTGTGGAATCAACTCTTCGATATCGGCATTAAACCCTGCGGCTTAGGCGCCCGCGACACTTTGCGCTTGGAAGCCGGCATGAATTTATATGGCAACGATATGGACGAAACGACGAGCCCGCTGGAATCTGGACTCGGCTGGACGATTGCCTGGGAACCCGTTGAACGAGATTTTATTGGCCGAAAGGCGCTGGAACAGCAGCGCGAATCCGGCGTATTAAAAAAATTAGTTGGCTTGGTTTCAATCGAACGAAGCATCTTACGTGCCCATCAGAAAGTCGCTATTGAAAACCTTGGCAATGGTGAAACAACCAGTGGAGGATTTTCCCCAAGCCTAGGTAAAGCCATTGCGCTCGCCCGCGTCCCGGTTGAGACAGGTGATTCTGTTTTAGTTGAGATCAGAGACAAACTCGTACCAGCCAAAGTAGTCAAACCACCGTTTGTCAGAAAAGGCAAATCTTGTATCAATTAATTCAAGTTAAACTGGTACAACCCAATCGACCAACCTATTCGTTAAAGAGGATCAACGATGAGCAATACCCCGGCAACACTCAAATATTCGCGTACTCACGAGTGGATAGATATCGTAGATAAAAATACTGCCCGCATTGGTATCACTGATCATGCCCAAGATTTATTAGGCGATATCGTCTTTGTTGAGGCACCCGACGTCGGTACCACTGTCACAGCAAAAAACACCTGTGCCGTTGTCGAGTCGGTCAAGGCCGCCTCTGACATTTATAGTCCACTGACAGGTGAAATCATTGAAATAAATGATGCACTGAGCGAAACTCCGGAACACATCAATCAAGACGCTTACGGTAAAGGCTGGATTTTCTGCATACGCTTTAACGACCCGAACGAACTCGATAGCCTATTGGATGCTGATGCCTATGATGAATTTGCCAACGCAGAAGATCATTAAGCCGCACACCTCATAATAATAATTGATTTTCATTGCTTAGCTTAGTCAAAAAAATATAAAGGATCTAGAGTAACATTATGCCTTTTATACCCCATACTCAGGCAGATATTGATTCCATGCTCACTGCCATAGGAATATCGGATATCGAGCAGTTATTTGATGATATTCCCAACGAATTGCGCCTCAAAGCACTTGAACATGTGCCTCCCAGAATGTCAGAAAAAGACATTAGCCGGTTATTACACCAGCGCGCTAAACAAGACGGCCAACCCCTAGGTTTTCTCGGTGCCGGCGCCTACGAACACCACATTCCGGCCGCGGTTTGGGAAATCGCCACACGCGGTGAATACTATAGCGCCTACACCCCGTACCAGGCAGAAGCTAGTCAAGGCACCCTTCAGTTAATTTATGAATATCAAAGCATGATGGCTGGACTCACCCAGATGGAGGTATCGAATGCGTCACTCTACGAAGGTGCCTCCGCCCTGGCAGAAGCCATATTAATGGCTATCCGTGCTAATCGTAAATGCCAAACCAAACGTATTCTGGTACCACGGACATTACATCCTACCTATCGAAAAGTTTGTCAAACGATCGTTAAAAATCAAGGTATTGAACTACAAGAAATTGATTATCAACGCGATACCGGCACCATTGATATCGAAAGTTTACAAGGTATCGACGGTGAATTTGCCGCGCTTGTCATCCCACAACCCAACTTTTTCGGCGCTTACGAAGACGTTGATGCACTGACAGATTGGGCACATCAGCACAATGCACTGGTCGTTGCCGTCGTCAACCCATTAAGTTTAGCCATCTTAAATCCACCCGGTACTTGGGGTAGTCAAGGGGCCGATATCGCTTGTGGAGAAGGTCAACCACTGGGGATACCCTTGGCCTCAGGCGGCCCTTATTTTGGTTTCTTGTGCGCCAAAAAAATTCTAGTTAGGCAAATGCCCGGCCGTATTGCCGCCCGCACCGTCGATAGCGATGGCAAACCCGGTTACACACTCACTTTGCAAGCCCGAGAACAGCATATACGCCGCTCAAAAGCCACCTCCAATATCTGCACTAACCAAGGGCTAATGGTCACGGCGGCGACGATTTATTTATCGTTACTCGGTCCCTCGGGGCTGATTCAGGCCGCCTCCTTATGCCATCACAACAGCAATCAACTCAAACAAAAACTGTGTGCGATTCCTCAGGTAACATCGCGTTTTGGCAATGCTTTTTTTCATGAATTTGTTATTACTCTTGACCAACCTGTTGCTCAGGTGCTCAATGAATTAGGCGAATATGGCATTATTGGTGGTTACAATCTAAGCAGCGACTATCCGGAATTGTCGAATAGCCTGTTAGTCTGCGCTACCGAAACCAAAACGAATGAAGACCTGAATAGCTATACCGAAAAAATGGTAAGTGTACTCAATAGAAAGCACTGATGATAACCACCCTGACCACAACTACGCAAAGGAGATATCACTCATGGCAACAGTTACATTAAAAGGCACCGAATGTCACACCAATGGCGAATTACCCAATATTGGCGATATTGCGCCGAGTATCAAATTAACGAACAGTGATTTAGCTGAAGTCACCTTAGATAGTTTTGCCAATAAGAAAAAAATATTAAACATTGTTCCCAGCCTGGATACTGACGTCTGCAAAATTTCCACTAAAAAATTTAATGAATATGCTGCCGGTAAAGAGGGTGTGGCTATCATCGTTATTTCCGCTGATTTACCATTTGCCCAAGGTCGTTTTTGCAGCTCAGAAAAACTGAGCAACGTGGTAACGCTGTCCATGATGCGCTCCAAAAAGTTTGCAAGAGATTATGGTGTGCTCCTCGAAGATGGACCACTGGCGGGTATTACCGCCCGCGCTGTTGTGGCATTAGATATTAACAACAAAGTTTTATATACCGAATTAGTGCCTGACATTACCCAAGAGCCTAATTATGAGGCTGCCATGAAGGCGCTTAGCTAAAACCTAATCATATGCCCATCGCCATGGTCGTCAATGATTCCTTTTTAATTGACGACCTTGCGAAAATTTAATTTAATTATCCTACTAAGCACACCATGTTAATATTTGATCAATCCCAAAAAAATCGGCAAAATCTTTCCCAGCTGCAAGCTAATCCGGATATTGATTTATCATCCATTCCAGATAAACACCGCCGCCAACAAACACTGCTACTACCCGAAGTCTCTGAATTGCAAACCGTTAGGCATTACACTCGGTTATCGCAGAAAAATTTTTCTATTGACACCCATTTTTATCCACTGGGTTCATGCACCATGAAATACAACCCTCGTGCATGTAACCGTTTAGCGATGCTTCCCGAATTTTTAGGACGCCACCCGCTCAGCCCAGCCAAGTTTAGCCAGGGTTTTTTACAGTGCATGTTTGAGTTGCAAGAAATGCTAAAAGATGTCACCGGGATGAAATCCATCGCCTTAGCTCCCATG
>VAPK010561996.1_pt1 | contig 27188 bp, 24 predicted proteins | sample 3395031 | NCBI WGS metagenome assembly VAPK01 (sample SAMN08290443, study PRJNA428436) | hydrothermal vent metagenome | isolation source: Deep-sea hydrothermal vent chimney 1 | place: Pacific Ocean: Juan De Fuca Ridge
ATTAATTTCACCCCCACCATCAACGTTACTACTTCATATATCCGTTTAATCCAGCGATTGTCTTTTATAATCGAAAAGTGAGCACCCACATACCCACCCAATGCTGAAGCAACTAATAAAACAGGTACCCAATCCCAACGAATCGGGCCTTGTAACCCCAATGTTAACGCACCCGTTCCATTCCAGAATAATCCCACTAATACCAAAGTATAGGCTACGGCTTGCTTGTAATCTAAACCAAACCAACGCACCAGCCACAAAGTAACAAATAGGCCCGTCCCTGATGTTAATGAACCATTTAAAATACCAATAAAAAATAAAACACCAAGTCCTATAAAGCTCTGTTTAAAGTCTAGTGGCGATAACTGGATTGTTTGCCCCAGTTCTTTATGTACAACAGAATACAAGCCAAGCCCCATTGTCAGCATACCCAAAGCCAGTTCTGCAGGGCGCTCAGGGACATGTACAATCACCATCGCCCCCAGCACAACACCCGGTAAACCAGCTGCCAAAATGAGCACAGAAAATCGCCAATCGAGCGTTCCTTCCCTAAAGTGTCGACTTGTGGCGCCGATACCTAATGCTATAGTAGCCAGTTTATGAGTTGCCAGTGCAACGCTGAAGGGTAAACCAAGAAAAATGAGTACCGGTAATTGCAATAATCCTGCCCCGCCTCCGGCAAAAGCAGAAAAAGCATTTGCAATAAATGAAATGAGAAATAGTAGTATGCTATCTGTCACAAGATCTGCTACTTTAAATTAATAATTTTAAATAAAAGTGTAATTTGAAGTAACTCCGAATAAAATAATACACCTGAACATATTAGCGCACCTTAATCTATTAAAGAACAAATCAATTATGAAAAAAATATTCTCAACAGCTCTTACGATTATCTCTCTTTCAATTATAAGCTTTTTAATTGCACAACCTGTTTTGGCAGCAAAATTTAAATGCTGGACGAATAGCGAAGGTGTAAAAGAATGTGGTTCTTACGTACCAGCGGAATATTCTCAACAAAAAATTGAAACCCGTAGTAAATCTGGTCGAATTATTAAAGTTGAAGATCGTGCTAAAACAGAAGCTGAATTAGCAGAAATAGATCGTTTAGCTAAATTAAAAGAAATTGAAGATGCAAAAATTGCTGAACAATTTAAAAAAGATTCTATATTGTTAAAAACATTTTCGCGTGAACGTGATATTAATATGTTAAGAGACAGTAAGATTAATGTTATTGAAGGTATTATTACGGTAACAAATAGTAATAATAAAGCACTGAAGAAAAAACTCGAAAAATTGCAAAAACGTGCCGCAAATACTGAACGACGCAGTAAAAAACCACCTAAAAATATTTTAGATGACATAAAATCAATCGAAAACCGTATCCGTAAAAACATGAAATCTATTGAATCTAAACGTGAAGAACAAAAATTGATTCGTACTAAATTTGATAAAGACTTACAACGTTTTCGTACATTAAAAAATAAAAATGACAGGGCGGTATCTAAATCTAAACCAGGATCTAAATCCAGGACGCCTAAACGCTAATTTTTAAATTTCATGAAAACATCATTGCAAGTAATGCCCATTGGTTATTCCAGTGTTCAACGGGGGAACGCTTAAAACCTGAACGAACAAACTGAACAATTCGACCTTCTACAACAGCAAGTAATAAATTTGCCTGAGCCTGAACAGGGATCGTTAAGGCTAATTCCTTATTCATTTCACCTTCACGCAATACTTGTTTTAGTTGTGTTTCAAGTCGCTCATAAAACTGACTAACACGCATACGTAAGCGTTCGGTTTCACCCGTTAAAACTTCACCACTTAATATCCGGGTCAGTCCCGGGTTACGCTCAGAAAAGCCTAATAACAATGAAAGAATATTTTCACAACGTTTTAATGAGGAATCTTCTTCTTTAAGGATACGATTAATTAAAGTGAAAATACTATCTTCGATAAATTCAATTAATCCTTCAAACATTTTCGCTTTACTGGGAAAATGACGATAAAGTGCAGCTTCAGATACACCAACTGCTCGTGCCAGACCGGCAGTGGTAATCCGTTCACCAGGATTCATTTCAAGTTCATGAGCCAACGCTTCCAGAATCTGTTGACGACGTGAAGGCTTTTTTTCATTCTCTGCCATAATTATAACCTTTTAGTCCTAACCTTTAATTAAAGTACCCACACCTTCATCGGTAAGAAGCTCAAGTAAAACAGCATGTTCAACTCGACCGTCAATAATTTGTGCAGTTTGCACACCTGATCTAACCGCATCAATTGCACAGGCAATTTTTGGCAACATACCACCATAAATGGTTTCATCATCAATCAACGCTTGTACCTGATCAGCCGTTAAACCTGTTAAAAGTTTCTCATTTTTGTCCAATACACCCGGTGTATTGGTTAGCAACATTAACTTTTCTGCATTCAATGCTATCGACATTTTTCCTGCGACAATATCTGCATTAATATTATAAGACAGCCCGTCACCACAAACCCCTATCGGTGCAATAACAGGAATAAAATTACCCTGCATGAGCATATGGACAATTGATGCATCAATACTTTCAACCTCACCAACATGACCAATATCAATAATTTCAGTTGTTTTCATTTCAGGGGCATCATCTTCAAAACGCATTTTTTTCGCGTTAATCAGGCTACCATCCTTGCCGGTTAACCCAACAGCATGTCCACCTTGCTGATTAATCAGGTTAACAATATCTTTATTAACCTGGCCGCCTAAAACCATTTCAACAATATCCATGGTTTCAGAATCAGTTACCCGCATGCCTTTATAAAATTTACTTTCTTTACCAATTTGTTTAAGCATGTCACCTATTTGCGGTCCACCACCATGAACTACAACAGGATTCATACCAACCAGTTTCATTAAAACAATATCACGTGCAAAACCTTGTTTTAACGATTCATCCACCATAGCATTACCACCATATTTAATGACAATGGTTTTACCCTGGAAACGACGAATATAAGGCATAGCTTCCGTTAAGACGTTAGCTATATTTGCTGCTGAAGAAATTTCTAAACTCATGTTATTTTCTTTTTATCATTTATTAATACTATCAATACTATTACCTAAAAAGGTAAGTTAATATCCGATTGAAGTCCGGTTAATACTTCACGAAATTTGTTCTGAACCTCAGCCATCGCTTTTTTATTCTTACCTTCAAAACGCAATACCAGACATGGTGTTGTATTAGATGCACGCACCAGGCCCCAACCATCTGAATAATCAACGCGAATTCCATCAATCAGCGTTATCTCGGCATCGGTAAACATGATTGATTTTTCTATTAAGCGCTCCATAAACTTAAAATGCTCCCCTTCCTGCATCTGTATTTTTAATTCAGGTGTATTCACTGAATCAGGCAGACCTGAAAAAACAACTCGTGCCTGACGTAATTGTTTTGCCATTATTTCAAGTAAGCGTGCCGCTGAATACAAAGCATCATCAAAGCCATACCATCTTTCCTTAAAGAAAATATGTCCACTCATTTCACCTGCTAACAAAGCATTAGTTTCTTTCATTTTAGCTTTTATAAGCGAATGCCCTGTTTTCCACATTAATGGCTTGCCACCTTCTTCTTCAATAACAGTACGCAAATTACTAGAGCATTTGATATCATAAATAATATTTGCGCCAGGGTTGCGAGACAATACATCTTTAGCAAACAACATCATCAATCTGTCTGGCCAGATAATTTTACCATCTCCACTTACTACACCAATTCGATCGCCATCACCATCAAAAGCGATACCCAAATCTGCATTTTGTTTTTTAACTTCCGCGATTAAGTCCGCTAAATTTTCAGGTTGGCTGGGATCAGGGTGATGATTAGGGAAGTTTCCATCTACTTCACAGAACAAGGGGGTAACATCACACCCAAGCTGGGTAAACAATTTTGGTGCAACTACTCCAGCAACGCCATTGCCACAATCGATCACAATTTTCATTTTTCGTTTTAAGCTAATATCACTCGTTATACGATCGATATATTTATCTAATACTTTTTCATTTAAATAAGTACCTTCGCCAATGCTTAAATCATTATTTATAATTCTCTGACGTAATGCCTGGATAACATCACCTGATAAAGTTTCTCCACCTAAAACCATTTTAATACCGTTGTAATCAGGTGGGTTATGACTACCTGTTAACATCACACCAGTACCATTAGTCAGTTCCGCTGCAGCATAATAAAGCGTTGGAGTTGGTAACATACCAATATCAATAACCTTTAGACCGGATGCCATCAAGCCGGTAACCAAAGCCTTACCAAGTTCCGGGCCAGATAAACGGCCATCACGTGCAAAAATGATAGAGTCCAGCCCTCGTGCTTTCGCTTCACTGCCAATGGCATGACCAATAAATAAAATATTTTCGACGGTTAAAGTCTTACCAACAATACCGCGGATATCATAGGCTTTAAAAATCTCTTCCGGTAAAACCGGCAAATTAGCAGATGGTGTTGGTTTCTTTTCTTCTACAACACTACTTTTATCGCCCGCGCCATCAAATTCATCTAATGCAGACATATCATCCAGCTCTTCAAGGTGAATTGAATCAGCAGCCATAAACATCGGGTCAACATCAGGCAAAGAAGACTGGGTAGATTTTCCATTTTTAGTATCAGAGCTATCACGTTCACGATCCAGATTAGTCTGGTCAAGACGTATATTCATAACCTGACTGGCAGCTAACTTAAACTCGGTTAAACTAAAATCAAACTGATGTTTTTTAACACCTTTTAACGTACCGGTAACCAACATCAGGTATTTTTCTAAATCACGGGTTAATTCCTTGTGCAATAACTGGCGCAGGACAAAAACAACAATACCGGATAACGTAAGCCCCATAACAAGCGCAAATAGCATTCCAAGATTAAAGGCACTTTCACTCCCCTCATAAGGCGACCATGTTTCTACTTGCCAGTGTGTTCCTGGAATATCAATAATCGCATGAACACCTTGCTTGGATGCACTTCCCGCTTTAGCAATTAAATAGTTTTTTTCATTATCAATTTTTTGGTGAATTTCAAGATAGGAATCTCCGGCTACATTTTTCGCCCACCCATCCAAAAGTGTTGAATCAATTGCCAACTGTATAAACCCAATAACATTGCCACGTGAGGTAACCGCTTGCATAATATCTATATGTTGCTGCTTACCCTCAATCTCATGCATTTCAACCTGAACTTGTGAACTGTTTTTTCGGCTTTGATTAAGCAAATCCAGGCAAGCATAAGTAAAATGAGGTTCAAAACGTTTATCCGGCTGACTTGTTGTTGCAGGTAGTAAACGTATGCGCAATGCTTTTGGGAAAATAACTTTTAATTCTGCAGCTCGTTGCTTTATGGCTTGCAGATTTTTTGTGCTGAATATATTTATTAACGCAGGATCTCTCGCTAAACCATTTAAGACCTGACTATAAGTTTCAACCTGACTGGTAAATTTTAACGCAGTATTTTTAGCCACACTATTTGCAACAGTTTGACGCTGATGTGCCAAAGTACTTAATGGATCTTGCTGACCAAGATATAAACCCGCTGTCAATACGAACACAAACATTATAAAAGAAGCAAAACTAATTGCATTAATACTTAAGCCTGTATTTTCCTGTTTTTTATTTGCAGATGCTTTTTGTATTTTACTCAAAACTGTACCCCAACAATTTATAAAATATTTTAACCATGACCAGTATGACCAAAACCACCTTCTGCTCGCTCACTTTCATCAAAGCTTTCAACAATATCAAAGCTGGCTTGCACAACAGGAACAAAAACCAGTTGTGCCATACGATCACCAACGTTAATCGTAAAGTTATTCTGCCCCCTGTTCCAAACAGAAACAAATAATTGTCCCTGATAATCTGAATCAATCAAACCGACAAGATTACCTAATACAATGCCATGCTTATGACCTAACCCTGAACGTGGTAAAATAATCGCAGCCATCGACTCATCATCAATGTGTATTGCCATTCCCGTTGGCACCAGGTGTGTTTCACCCGGCTTAACTTCTAAAGACTCATCAATACACGCCCTTAAATCCAGCCCGGCTGAACCAGTCGTTGCATATTCTGGCAACGGAATCTCTTTTCCTATACGTGGGTCAAGAATCTTAAGTTTAATATTATGCATACAGCTACCACTCCAACTTTTATACTTCTAATTACATTTAATTATTTTTTTAATGAAATAACATTACTTTGATTTTCGGCATTAGCTTCATATAGGGAAAAACGTTGTGCTATGAGTGCAATTAATTGTCTTGCCAGTTTTGTTTTACTGCCCAGTTCCAACTTTAAGTCACCACCTTGCCAGTAAATACTCAATTCATTTGTATCGCTATTAAAGGTACCGGCCGTTTTTATCGCAGATGCTCCCACTAAATTAGCGACGATCATTTCAATATTTTTTTGTTTTAATTTGGCACGCGCATAGTTTTCCAAATCTTGTGTTTCTGCGGCAAAACCAACGCAAAATGTTTTTGCATAATTCGCTTTAACCATTGCCAGAATATCTGTATTTTTTTCCAGCTCTAAAATTAAACGATTTTCTTTCTTTTTAATTTTATCTTGTTGCACAGTCACTGGACGATAATCAGCAACAGCGGCAGTGGCCACAAAAATATCAGCAACAGCAATATGTTCTTTCACTGCAGCTTCCATCTCGGCTGCGCTTTCTACATTAATTTGTGTCACGCGATCAGGGCTTTCTAAACTCACCGGTCCACTAATCAATATAACTTTTGCAGATGCTTCTATTGCAGCTCCTGCAATGGCATAACCCATTTTTCCAGAACTATGGTTACTCAGGTAACGCACAGGATCTAATGCTTCTCGTGTTGGCCCAGCAGTAATTACTACCGTTAAACCACTTAAACTACCGATTGAGAATAAATCCGTTAAACGCGAAATGATAACTTCACTGTCAACCATGCGACCTTCGCCCACATCGCCACACGCTTGCTCTCCACTATCGGGACCAATAAATAACACACCACGTTGAGCTAGTAAGCGTACATTTTCCTGAGTCGCCTGATCAGCCCACATATGTTTATTCATTGCTGGTGCAATAGCCAGCGGCACATCAGCAGCAAGGCAAACCGCATTCAATAATTCATCAGCACGACCTTGTGCTAAACCCGCAAGACTATTTGCACTGGCAGGTGCGATTAAAATAACATCTGCCCAGCGTGCAAGTTCAATATGTCCCATTGCGGCTTCAGCTTCTGTATCAAGCAAATTTTCATGCACGGGAAAGCCGGATAATGCCTGAAAGGTTAGCGGGGTCACAAAGGCTTTTGCGCCATCTGTCATTACCACACGCACCTCAGCACCCGCTTCACGCAGACGGCGAATCAGCTCAGCTGATTTATATGCTGCAATGCTGCCAGTGACACCGAGTAATACCCTTTTATTTGTTAAGTGTTGCATAGTTATTAGTTTAACAGATTAGTGAACATTCACACCGCACACTATATACTATAGTTTATTAACCCATCACATTATTCATTATATTTAGAGCGGAATTTGACACGGAGGTCAAAATGCCAATTACCGACTGGCCAAAAGCCGAACGCCCACGTGAAAAACTGATCAATCTTGGCGCAAATGTTTTATCTGATGCTGAACTTCTTGCGATATTTTTACGCACTGGCATCAAGGGTAAAACAGCGGTTGATTTAGCCCGTGACATTATTTCTCACTTTGGCGGATTAAGAAATTTACTCATGGCAGACAAAAATGCATTTTGCCAGTTTTCCGGGCTTGGGGAAGCGAAATTTGCCCAGCTTCAGGCCGTACTCGAGCTTTCTCGTCGCCATCTGAAAGAAACTTTGCAGCGGGGTGACTTTTTACAAAATCCACAAGCGACGCAAGACTATCTAACAGCAAGATTACGTGATTTACCCTATGAAGTTTTTGCCTGCCTGTTTCTGGATAACCAGCATCGAGTCATTGAATTTGAGATTCTTTTTCAGGGTACTATCAATGGCGCTAGCGTGCATCCTCGAGAAGTGGTGCGAAAAACCCTGAAACACAATGCCGCCGCCCTGATTCTGGCACACAACCATCCTTCCGGCATAGCTGAGCCGAGCACAGCCGACCGCCATATTACCAAGCAACTGACTGAGGCACTTGCCCTGATTGACGTAAGAGTACTGGACCATATTGTCGTAGGAGATGGAGAATGTGTGGCTTTTTCAGAGCGCGGCTGGATATAAAAACAATTTCACCGCAGAGACGCAAAGAACGCAAAGAACGCAAAGAAATAAATATTTATAACCGCTTGCTACAATCTTAACCATTTTTTACATTATGATTTAAGAAAACCAAATAATTGTTAAAGATTTTCTTGGCGTTCTTTGCGTCTCTGCGGTAAATCCTTTCTATTTTTAGCATTTGCTACTTGTATCTTGGCTCTGATCTACGTAAAATCCCCGCTCTTTGTCGCTGAGGCTCTTTTCCTAATATTCCTTGGCTGACCTGAATTTTGAAATTTTGGAGAATATCATGGCGAGAGTCTGTCAAGTAACTGGCAAGCGTCCAATGTCGGGAAACAACGTTTCTCATGCGAAAAACAGAACACGTCGTCGTTTTCTGCCAAACCTGCATTCGCACCGTTTTTGGGTAGAATCTGAAAAACGCTTTGTTCGTCTGCGTTTAACCTCAAAAGGCATGCGCATTATTGATAAAAAAGGCATTGATGTTGTGTTAGCTGATATGCGCGCCCGCGGCGAAAAGGTATAAGGAATAAATCATGGCTAAATCTGTATGTGAAAAAATTCGTTTAAACTCCAGTGCTGGTACCGGTCATTTTTACACGACTATGAAAAACAAGCGTAACATGCCTGAAAAAATGGAAATCAAAAAATACGACCCTGTGGTTCGTAAACACGTGATGTACAAAGAAGGCAAAATTAAATAGGTTAAATTTATTCAGTTTTGTTAAAAACCCGCATTTATGCGGGTTTTTTTATGCCCGTTTATAAAGGTTATATGAAAACTGGCTAAAATAATATTAGCCCGCTAACTTATCAGCCACTGTAATACTGACTCAGAAAAATAACAGCAAACCACAAATTGTGAGGGTACTCCCCACTACTCATACAAAAATACTCTTAATAAAATAAAGTTACTTTGACTTTTGTCCGATAGATAAATGACAGCGTCTATTCAGTGCATATTTCTTTAACTATTTAAGCAAAAAATGAGTCAAGTTTAATGGATGATATCTACATTGGCCGACAACCTATTTATGATGCAAAACTCAAGGTTATTGCATATGAACTGCTGTTTCGTTCTGGCCAGATTAATGAAGCCAATGTTATTGACGGCGATTGTGCCACCACCAATGTCATCATAAATGCAATAACAGAAATTGGTTTGGACCAGCTGGTCGGGCAACACCGTGCCTTTATTAATCTTACCCGTAACCATGTACTGCAAATGGCAGAGCAGCCAATGCCTGAAATGAGAGATCGTTTAGTACTGGAAATTCTTGAAGATATTGAGGCTGAAAATGTCATTGTAGACGCCATAACCAAACTTGCAAAAGACGGCTTTACCATTGCATTAGATGACTTTATCTATAGCGAATCATTACAACCTTTAGTTGATATTTCTGACATCATAAAAATTGACCTTATGGCACTTGACCATAAAGGACTTGAAGCCCATGCAATAAAATTAACAAATGGTAAACGCAAGCTACTTGCTGAAAAAGTTGAAACTCAGGAAGAATTTGATCGCTGTAAAAAACTTGGCTTTGATTATTATCAGGGTTATTTTTTTAGCAAACCTCAAATCATAAAAGGCCATAGCTTGCCTGCCAATAAACTTGCAATTATGAAACTGCTTACAAAACTACAGGATGATAAAAGCAGCGCAGAAGATCTTGCTCAACTTATTAGCCAGGACATCACCATATCAATACGTGTTTTACGTTATCTCAACTCTGCTCATTTCGGGTTGGGTAAAGAAATAAATTCTATCCAGCAAGCCATCATGATGCTGGGACGCAGTACTATTCGTAATCTTGCCAATCTTGTAACTATGTCACAAATAGAAAACAAACCTCACGAGCTTCTCATCATTTCCATGACTCGTGCAAAAATGGCAGAAAATATTGCAAAACTTGTTAAAGCAGATAAAGAAGCTTGTTTCACCGCTGGATTATTTTCCGTCATTGATACGTTAATGGATCAGGACATGGCATCGTTAATTAAAGATTTACCTTTATCTGAAAATATTAAAGCCGCATTACTGAATTGTGATGGCCAATTAGGAAAAATTTTGCGTTGTACTTTAGCCTATGAAAGTGGTGACTGGGAAAATGCTAACCATGATAATCTCAGTATTAATGAAATACGAAATTGTTATTTAGAAGCCCTGCAATGGGCATCATCCAGCGAATTTTTATTACAATAGTTTAGTCAAACATAATGGAAAATATATTTATTGGCCGACAAGCAATTTATGATAAACAGCTAAAAGTTTCTGCTTATGAATTACTCTCGCGTAGTAATGATGAGCACAATGAAGCATTTGTAGGTGAACATAATGCCAATCATGCTACTACCATAGTCATGTTAAATGCACTCACTGAAATTGGTCTGGAACAACTGGTAGGCAAACATCCTGCATTTATTAATCTTACTTATGATTTTTTAACCGGTGAATGTAAAATCCCTGACCTGCGAAATCAACTGGTACTCGAGATACTTGAAGATGTTGAAGTTACCGAGGAATTAGTTATTTCTGTTAAAAAATTATCTGACAGTGGCTACATAATTGCTTTGGATGATTTTATTTATCATGAAAAAATGCTGCCATTAGTTGAAATAGCCGACATTATTAAAATTGATATTTTGCAACTCGATGAACACGGCATACGTGATCATGTAACAAAGCTACGGCAGTATGATGTGCGCTTACTTGCAGAAAAAGTAGAAACACAGGAAGAATATGAATTATGCAAAGAACTGGGATTTGATTATTTCCAGGGATATTTTTTCTGTAAACCGAATATTATTAAAAGCCAACGTGCACCTGCTAATCGAATAACTATTGTTAATTTATTAGCAAAATTGCAGGATCCAAATGTTCAGATAGAAAAACTCGAAGAACTTATTAGCCAGGATTTAGCTTTATCTTATCGATTATTAAAATACATCAACTCAGCTGCCTTTGCACTGCAACGTGAAGTCAACTCAATTCATCATGCAATTATTATGCTCGGCTTAAACACAATTCGTAGCCTGGCTAACCTCATGCTCATGTCAAACATTGATGATAAACCACAGGATATACTTGTACTTGCAATAATTCGCGCACATATGTGTGAAGAATTAGGTGCAATCGTAGATAAGCAGATGAAAGAAACTTTTTTTACTGCCGGGCTTTTTTCGGTTATCGATGCTTTAATGGATAGCTCGATGGAAGATGTTCTTTCACAACTTCCTCTTTCCCCTGTTCTTAATGATGCCTTATTAAATCACGAAGGCATTATTGGCGCAGCATTAACATGCTGTATTGCTTTTGAACGTGCTGATTGGAAAAATGTGCAATTTGCCGGGTTAGAGCAATCAATTATTCAAAGAGCCTATTTCGATGCGGTTATCTGGAGTAACAATGCCATGGCTCTGGTCGTTAATGAATAAGTTATACCCCTTCAAGTTTTTTTAAAATCAAACAAGCACTTTTATCTACTTCACATATCCAGCCGGGTGCAAGATAGGTTGTTGAGACCGTTTCTGTAATTAAAGCCGGTCCGATAATTTTTTCTCCACAAATTAAATTATCCCGATTGAATATCGGCACTTCTTTTTCAATCTCAACTAATTTTGCAACACCTTCTTCTTTTTGCTCAACATTATTTGTATTAACCTGGGGCAATTGAATATCTTTTGCTTTACTTTTTAATGATAAACGCAAATTCACCAATTCAACCTCTAGTTCCAGCTGGTGACCATAACGTTTAGCATGCAACTTTTGAAACTCATCCACCGCAGATTTGATATCAGACCATGTCACATTCAGGAAATAGAACTGGCCAAAATAACGACAATCCAGACTGTATTCAGCCGTAATATCTTTTTCCGTGACTCCTTCCTCTTTTAAAGCTGACAAGCCCTGCTGATAAAGCAAAACAAAACGTTGTTCTATTTCTTCATTGCTTAATTTACTTAATACATTATTAAAGGTTTGCGATAATTGCCTTGCACGTGGTGCAACCAGCATACCTAAAGCAGACAAAACACCCGCATAGCGTGGCACCATTGCCTGTTGCATGGTGAGTGCATCAGCCAAAGCACAAACATGTAAACCACCGGCACCGCCAAATGAAATCAGGGTTAATTCACGCGGATCAATACCGCGTTGTACCGACATAACCCGTAAAGCATGTGCCATGTGTTCATTGGCAATGCTAATAATACCCGCAGCAGCATCTTCAATAGAAAGCTTAAGTTGATCCGCAATCTGTTTAATCGCCTGTTTTGCTGCGGCAATATCTAATTGCATACCCCCACCTAAAAAGGCATCAACACGTAAACGACCCAATACCAGGTTAGCATCTGTAACGGTTGCAACTTTTCCGCCATTGCCATAACACGCAGGCCCTGGATCAGCGCCCGCCGACTCTGGCCCAACCTGTAATACACCACCCGCATCAACACTGGCCATTGAACCACCACCAGCCCCAATGGTATGCATATCCACCATTGGAATAGCCACCGGGTAACCGGCTATTTCTCCTTCACTGGATAACTGCAGCTCACCATCGATCATCGCGACATCGGTCGAGGTACCGCCCATATCAAAAGTGAGTAAACGCTGCCTTGACGTAAGATCGCCCATAAATTTTGCCGCGGCCAGGCCCCCAGCCGGTCCTGACAACAACATATGTACCGCTTGCTGTCCGGCAAGTTGAGCAGCAATGGTGCCACCCGCACTCTGCATTACCGCAACAGTGGCTTTTGGCAAAGCATGCTGCAAACGCTTTAAATAATCCTGCACCAGCGGCCCGACATAGCTATTTAACCAGGTCGCAATACCTCGTTCATACTCTTTATATTCAGCCAGCACTTCTGAGGAACGGGAAACAAAAATAGACTCGGGAATAACACTGGCAATACGTTTTTCTGCTTCATCATCCAGGTAAGAAAATAAAAGATTAATCGCGACCGCTTCAGGAGCCAGTTTCCTGATTTGAAAAGCCAGTTTATCAAGCTGTGATTGAGTTAACGGCTCAACCACTTCAGCAGCTGCTGATATTCGCCCCCCTGTTTCAAGACAATATTCTTTTGCTACTGGGGGATTAAGTTTTTCAGGTTGTAAGTTATAGAGCTCACGTCGGGTCTGGCGAGCAATCGATAAAACATCGCCCAAACCAAAATTAGTTATATATGCAGTTGTGACCCCTTTACCCTCTAATAGCGCATTAGTCGCAACGGTTGAACCATGTACAATGGATAAATCGCTAGTATCAAGCTGCAGCTCTTTAATGCCTTGTAATATAGCCCGCTCTGGTGCTTTGGGAGTAGACAATACTTTATGCGTAATCAGCTGCCCGTCTTTATAAACAATAAAGTCTGTAAATGTGCCGCCTGTATCTATACCTAATAATGTCATTTAAAAGCATCCAAAAATACTAATCTTAAATTATATCTTTGTTCGGATGAAATTGCGCCATTCATCACTTGCCTAGCAGGCTATGATGCTTATAATCCTTACACGTTTTAACTTTTTGATATTAAAAACACATGGACAATAAAAAATTATTGAGCGTAAAGCATTTAAGCCGTTTTTACGGCTCTCTCGCCGCTGTAAATAATATTAGTTTTCACCTGAATAAAGGTGAAGTGCTTGGTTTTCTTGGCCCTAACGGTGCGGGTAAGTCTTCCGCTATGCAGGTCATTACCGGCAACCTTGCACCTTCTGCCGGACAAATAAATATTTGTGGTTTTGATCTACTCGACTCGGCTAAACAAGCCAAGGCGAATATTGGTTATTTACCCGAACAACCTCCGCTTTATCGTGAGCTGACAGTTGATGAATATTTGTCATTTTGTGCACAGCTCAACCGCATAGCAAAATTAAAACAAAAAGCGGCAATAGAGCGGGCTAAACAACGTTGTGGTCTAACCGAAGTTGGCAAACGATTAATTAATAATTTATCCAAAGGCTATCAACAACGTGTTGGCATCGCCCAGGCAATTATACATAATCCAGCCATTGTCGTGCTGGATGAACCCACTGTTGGACTTGATCCCATTCAGATTCGGGAAATCCGTAAGCTGATCCGTGAACTTGCTGAAGATCATGGGGTTATTCTGTCTACCCATATTCTGCCAGAAGTACAAATGACCTGCGATCGTGTGCAAATTATTAACCAGGGCCAACTGGTTTACTCTGATGACATCCACCACCTTCATCAGCGTATGCAATCAAACAGCATAATTTTAGGTTTAAACAATGCCCCGGCCGAAGCCGAATTAAAATCTTTAAACTTTATAAATGAGATAGAAGTATTATCAAGCACCCGTTTTCGTTTATCACACTCAGCAGAAAACAGCCCCTCTGAAAATATTGCCCGGATTGCCGCTGATAAAAACTGGGGGCTTTTTGAAATACGTCCTGAACAAAAAACATTAGAACAAATATTTGTTGAGCTCACTTCAGGTGAAGTGATAGCCGATGAAGCAGATACTGAAGAATATGATGGAGCCTCTGCCGCATGATGATCTTTACTTTAGCACGGCGTGAGTTACGCAGTTTATTTCTCTCTCCATTAGCATGGGCAATTTTAGCCATAGTCCAAATTATACTGGCTTACTTATTTTTAAGTCAGTTACAGGAATTTTTACTTATCCAGCCTAAGTTAGCCACAATAGAAAATGCACCGGGTGTTACCGAACTGGTCATTGTTCCTTTATATGGTAGCGCCGCATTTATTATGATGCTGGTGACTCCTCTACTCACTATGCGATTAATTAGTGAAGAGCGCCGTAACAAATCACTGGCATTATTATTATCTGCTCCGGTTTCAATGACTGAAATTATTATTGGAAAATATATTGGCATGTTAGGTTTTGCAGCCATTATGATTATGATGATGAGCCTGATGCCATTATCGCTGTACTTCGCTGGAACACTTGATAGTGGCTTACTCTTTGCAATTATATTAGGCATCAGCTTGTTACTCGCCGCATTTATTTCTATTGGCCTTTACATGTCCAGTCTTACCGCACAACCCACTATCGCAGCAATGAGTACCTTTGGCATGTTACTGATTTTGTGGATTATAGACTGGGCCGGTGGTAAGGCTGAAGCAGCAGCCAGTGGCTTACTCGAATACTTATCGATGTTGCGTCACTTTGAAGCCTTTACTAAAGGTGTATTTAATAGCAGTGACTTTATCTATTACATTCTCTTTATTTCTCTTTTTCTCGTTTTAAGTATTCGTCGCCTTGATGGTGATCGGTTACAACGCTAAAGTTATACAAAAAAATATTATGGAAATTACTAAAACAACACGCAATCAACTACGCTTTCAAAATATTATATTTATTATTTTATTTAGCACCATTATTGCTTTGCTTGCCTGGTTATCAAATCAATATAATTTTGAATCTGACTGGACTGAAAATAATCGAAATACATTATCTGATGCCAGCATTAAATTACTACAACAAATTCCTGCGCCAGTAAAAATAACAACTTTTATCCCGGATGGAAATTTAATCTCTAATCGCCAATACATCAAAGAACTGATTGGAAAATATCAAAAATATAAATCTGATATTACACTGAAAATAATTAATCCTGACATTGCACCTGATTTAGTCAGAAAACTAAACGTGAGTAACTATGGAGAAATTGTTATTGAATATGAAGGCCGCAATGAACATATCACACAACTTAAAGAACAAACGCTGACCAACACATTACAGCGTCTGTTACGTCAGGGTGAACGCAAGTTATTATTTATTAGTGGCCATGGAGAAAGAAAACCCGATGGTCGCGCAAACTTTGACTGGAACAACTTTACTGAAAAACTAAAAATAAAAGGCATTACAACAGAATTACTAAAGCTCAATGAAACACCCAATATTCCTCAAGCTGCTGCAATTGTCATCGCCAGCCCACAGATTGATTTTTTACCCGGTGAAGTTGATTTAATCATCAAATACATTAATCGTGGTGGAAATTTATTATGGGTACAGGAACCCGGAAAATCATTGTTTGGACTTCTGCCTTTAGCTAAATTATTAGGCATAAATTTTTATCCCGGAACCATAGTAGATCCAACTGCACAAATGATGAATGTAAATGATCCATCATTTGCACTAATAACCAGCTATCCACAACATCCTATTACCCGTGATTTTCAATATATGAGTATTTATCCAAAAGCAACCGGGATAATCCACACTCAAATAAAAGATGACTGGATTGCTTTACCTTTTTTACAAACGGTAGCACGTAGCTGGTCTGAGACAGGCGTGTTAGAAGGTGCCGTTGACTACAATGCTGATACAGATATTGTTGGCCCATTAACCATTGGTCTAACGATCACACGAAAAGATAATAAAAAAGAACGCCCCGACAATAAGAGAAAAAATCAACGTATCGTAATTTTAGGTGATGGTGATTTCCTTTCAAACACTTATCTTGGCAACCAGGGCAATCTTAATATTGGTAATAACATTATTAACTGGATCAGTAATGATGATAAATTTATCTCCATCCCGAGCTCGACTGCTGTAGATAGTCAAATTAATATAAGCGGTTTAGTCGGTGCCATCATAGGCTTGTTCTTTTTAATCATATTACCGCTGGGTTTACTGATTAGTGGAACATTAATCTGGTATAAACGTCGCTCTGCATAACAAGTATGACTAAAACTAACTATGTCAAAACGTAACTTACTCAATCTTATCTTACTGGTTTTCATTCTTGTTTTGGTAGTCTTTGTTATTTACCAACCCGGAAAGGATGTACCTGCCACTCCACCCACTCTTACAGACTTAAAAGTCAGCGACATTCATTTTATAAAAATCAACAGACACAAGTCTAACTCGATTGAACAGGAGATGGAGTTTAAAAAGACAGCAGCAGGCTGGCTGATGCTTAAACCTTATCAACAGGCTGCCAATAGTTTTCGCATAGATTCCATTCTAAAACTGCTATCCAGCGTCTCTTTATCACAAAATAGTTTAACGAAACTGGACCCGGCTAAATTTGGCCTTAAACAACCCTTGGCAACCATCACGTTTAATGAAACAGCCATTGCGTTTGGCCACAACAAATCTTTAAAAAACCATCGTTATGTCAGAATTGGTTCGACCTTACACATGATCGCCGACACATTTTTTTATCAACTTAATGCAAAAGCGGCAAGCTTTATCAATCACAAGTTAATCGCTGATAAAAGTAAAATAACATCATTAACATTACCGACACTTAAATTAATACACCATGTCGGGAAATGGGAACTCACACCGAATAGCAATAAATTTTCTGCAGATTCAATCAATCAACTCATCAGCGAATGGCAGCTCAGCCAGGCCTATGATATTGAAATAACAAAACCTGCAGCAAAAGCAACAGCCAATATTATTCTTGGCTTAAGTGATGGAAAAAATATTCGTTTTAAAAGCAGGGTAAGCAAAGATAATTTCACTTTAACCAATATTGATTCTGGTATACGTTATATTTTATCCGCTGATCGTAAAAATAAACTTTTAAAATTATCGTCGATTGAACAAGATGATTAAATCCAGATTTCATGCCTGAACTACCAGAAGTTGAAACAACACGACGGGGCATAACACCCCACATTGAAAACAATACTATTACGAAAGTTATTGTTCGTAACCGCAGCTTGCGCTGGCCTATCCCGACAGGTCTCAATACAAAACTAAAAAACAGGAAAATACTCTCCGTTACTCGTCGTGCAAAATATTTATTATTAAAAACAGATGTCGGTAGTTTAATCATACACCTGGGAATGTCCGGCAGCTTACGCATTTCACCTATGACAACGGCAGTAGAAAAACACGATCACTTTGAATTACAGTTTAAAGATGGCAACTGTTTACGCTTACGCGACCCGAGACGATTTGGCGCAGTCTTATGGACAAAAAACGATCCACAAGAACATAAACTACTCATCAATCTTGGCCCTGAGCCATTAGATAAGACTTTTAACGCTGACTTACTTTTTAATAAATCACGCAAACGTAAAACAAGCATTAAACAATTTATTATGGATGCAAAAATTGTGGTCGGTGTTGGCAATATATACGCCAGTGAATCACTTTTTCTCGCAGGCATACAGCCAAAACGTCTTGCCGGAAAAATAACAAAAAAACATGCATTGGACTTAACCGCTGCAATAAAAAAAATCCTCAAGCAAGCCATTAAACAAGGTGGCACAACCTTAAAAGACTTTAAATCCAGTGACGGCAAACCCGGTTACTTTCAACAAAAATTAAAAGTCTATGACCGAAAAGGTGAAGCCTGTGCAACCTGTAAAAAACCCATCAAACAAATTACATTAGGTCAACGTTCAACGTTTTATTGTACACACTGCCAAAAATAACAGTCATATAGACTGAGTCTTTAGTACCTGCGCAGCCTTTGCTTATACCAAAATAAGGCCAAATATTATTAACTAATTGATTTCAGAGTTAACATAATGCACCTTTATATTAAACATCAGGGTATTAAGCTGTATGCGGTCTAAATCACTGTTAGCGATATAATAAATAATGGAATATTATAAATTACGTATAGGGTGAAAATAAAAAACAATCAAATATAATATAATACTGACTTTGAAGCAGCATAAGCAGAATTTAAAGATAAAGAAAAAATTCAAATAAATGGTATTACAAGAATTAGTTTTAATGATAAGCCTTCTTATAAAGAAATAAAATGTTATATCGATGATATTGCTGAAAATTTTCCATATGATAAAATATTATGTGATCTCACTGATTCTAATTTCAATTTCACGCAGCTGGAAATCCAGGAGATATCCATATATAGTAAATCAAAATTCACCCGGTCTGATAAAACTGCAATTATTGCACCCGGTAACTTAATTTATGGTGAAATGAGAAAGTTAATGGTTTATAGAGAAGAAGCACATGCAAGCGTTTTTAGAACTGAAGCAGAAGCAATGAAATGCTTAAATCAATAATTTAAATAAAACATTCTAACTACAACGACTAGATTTCTGTTCCACTAATAAAGAGAGATGTAACCCTAATGCGATGGACTTATTTTATTTTTCTTCAATTCCTGATTATTGTTATTGTTGCTGGTATTGCTTATATCCATAAAGATCGGCTAATCGTAATAAAAAGCCCACCTGCATCACTCGCACAATGGTATAAACCGGAAAACAAGCGCCAGGTCTGGTTACACAATATGTTTAAGCTGCGACGTGAAATACAGGCCGTATCGTTTTATTCCGACAACGTCGATGTAAAAAACATGGAAAAATGGGCAACACAATTAAGCAAACATTACCTTGAAATTGCCGAGATGGTTCCAGAGTGGAAGAAAAAACTCAATACTGAAGCCCTTGCCCGTTTACAAAAAAGCATCAAAAATAACAACTATCACGGTGTATCTCTTGCACTTGATGATTTAAACAAGAGTTGTGATTCTTGTCATACAGATTACCGTGTCATTACTGCGACAAAATATCGTGCTCCCGATTTTTCTTCTATGAAAATCAACTCATCTATGCCATTTAAAAAGCACATGAAAAAACTTACCCAACAGGTGAACGCAATTAAAATAGCTTCTAAAGATGGTATGAAGAAAATCGCGCTGTCTTCATTAACAGATTTAAAGAAGGAAATGAATGCTTTAGGTGAAACCTGTTCAACTTGTCATAAAAAAGATATCCGAAAATATCCTGACAACAAAATGACAAAAACAATAATCAGTCTGGAGAAAAGTTTAAGAAAAGGTACACTCAAGGAGCAAGGGGAAAACCTGGGTACATTGGCTGTACTTGCCTGTGCTCGTTGTCACGGCACTCATCGTTTAGCTTATGATAGCCGAAAAATATTTACCGATAAGCCGAACTGGCTTGAGTTAATAAAGCATTAATGCAGCTTCCTGAATAACTCTTGTGATATTTATGAACAAGGAAAAATCTGGATATATCGCCATTACTTTCATTTCGGTGTTTGCAATAATTGGTGTATCGCTACTCGATCCAATAGCACAAGATCCTCAATATCATCTGTTTAAAGATCAGCTAAGCATTTTTTCTATCCCGAATTTCTGGAATGTAATGTCCAACCTGTCCTTTCTAATAGTTGGGATTATGGGGCTTTACAGTATTTTTTATTCAAAAAAAATCAGGCTTATTACTGACTTAAAAGCAGCATATATACTGTTTTTTCTTGGTGTTTCACTGGTTGCATTTGGTTCGGGTTATTATCATCTATGGCCGGGCAACAGTTCGTTGCTCTGGGATCGCTTGCCAATGACCATTGCTTTTATGGCGCTGTTTTCAATCATTATTGCAGAGTTTGTCTCTATTCAAATAGCGCGGTTTCTTCTCTGGCCACTGGTTGTCTTTGGCGCTTTCTCTGTCTTTTATTGGCATTACACTGAAGGTAACGCTGAAGGTGATCTAAGATTGTATGTTTTAGTACAGTTTCTTCCTATGATGCTGATCCCACTAATACTATTACTTTTCAAGTCTGGCTTTACTGCAACACGTGGTTACTGGTTATTGTTGTGCGCTTATGTATTGGCAAAGGTTTTTGAGCACTTCGATGAAGCTATCTATAATCTTTTTGCTTTTCTAAGCGGGCATTCCTTAAAACATGTTATTGCAGCCCTGGGTATATTTTTCCTGTTAAAGGCATTTAACGGCAGAAAATTTATTTAAGGTTACATTGGTCTTTACTTTACTTTTGCTTCACCTTCGCCACGCGCATCACTTGCTGCTGTCACCCTGTTTTCTTTTTTATCCCAAATCACAATATGCATATTACCAAAGGTATTTTCTAACGGTTTTAGCTTGTGGCCTAACTGTTCTAACGTTGTTATTGTTTTATCTGAAAACGTATTTGGTTCATATTGAATAACATCGGGTAAGTACTGATGATGATAACGTGGTTGATTAACGACCTGTGTTGCAGTTTTACCTTCAATGGTTGCCAGGATACCATGCAACACCATGGTAATGATTCGACTGCCTCCGGGTGTGCCGATGACTGCAAGTTTGTTTTTACTTTCAATAAAGGTGGGGCTCATACTGGATAACATGCGCTTACCCGGTTCAATGGCATTGGCTTCGGCACCCACTAAACCGTAAACATTTGGTACACCGGGTTTTGCAGAGAAGTCATCCATCTCATCATTAAGCAATACCCCGGTACCTGCGGCAACAAAACCTGATCCAAATGGATAATTAACTGAAAGTGTTGCAGCAACACGATTGCCTTGTTTATCCAGAATAGAAAAGTGTGTCGTGTGATTCCCTCCTGATGTATCAGCAACACCTTTCAGGCTGCTACTCGGTGTTGCTTTTTCAAAATCAATATTCTGTTGTAAAAATTTTGCATATTTTTTACTAATGAGTTTTTTTACGGGGACTTTTACAAAATCTGAATCGCCCAGAAACTCAGCACGATCACGGTAGGTTCGACGCATGGCTTCAACCGTGACGTGGATTCTATTTGAATCAGAAAGTTCTTGCAGATTATAGGAGGATAAAATATTTAGCATTTCAGCCAATGCAACCCCACCAGATGAAGGAGGCGCAACGGAGGTTAAACGATAACCTTTGTATTCACTGACAACAGGCTGGCGTTCTTTTATTTTATAAAATGAAAAATCTTTTTTACTCCAGATGCCTTTGGACTTATTATTTTCATGAACAAGTTGTTCTGCAATCCGCCCGGCATAAAAACCGCTATGACCTTGTTTTGCGATAGCCTCAAGTGTCTTCGCTAAATCATGTTGTTTAATGATATATCCTAAAGGTGGCACTTGATTATTTTTCAGGAAAATTTTAGCAGCAGCTTTTGATGCCTGTAGTGCTTTTAAACGAAAACCTGCCATACGCCGATATTCTTCTTTTACTTGAAAACCCTTTCGTGCCGCACGAATAGCGGGGGCTAAGGTCTCTTTTAAAGACAGATTGCCATATTTTTTGGCAATATGAACGAGTGCAGCAGGCTCTCCCGGGATACCGGCTGCTAATGCACCGTCTACTGACAAATTAGAAATCACATTTCCGTTTTTATCCTGATACATATTTCGTGTTGCTTTTAATGGCGCGGTTTCACGGCCATCGATCATAATATCTTTTTTTGTTTTACTATCATGTAATAACCAGAAACCTCCGCCACCAATACCTGAACTATACGGTTCAACCACGGCTAAGGTTGCACTCACTGCAACCGCTGCGTCAAATGCGTTACCGCCTTTTCCAAGCATTTCAAATCCTGCCTGGGTCGCAAGAGGGTGTGCTGATGCAATAGCGGCTTGTGAAGGTTTATTTTCTGAAGCTGCAAATAAAGAGTTAGAAAAAATAAGATATAAAAATACAATTCTAAACATAACCAGCTTCCTAAATTTATATACTCAAAATCAAAATATTTTAACCGCAGAGACGATGCCAGAACATGCGGAGCATGTTAAGGTAATACTGAACGAAAAGCGAAGCTATTCTATAGTGCAAAGAACGCAGAGTTTTTTTTGCAAAAGGTATGAATCTATAAAATAGATCAAGCTATGCAAATTGGTTTAAAGCAACTTCAATAAAACTTTTATTATCTCTGCGTTCTTTGCGTCTCTGCGGTATAAATTAAATACACAAAAAAGCCTCTTAACGAGGCTTTAGTTTTTACTCTAATTAGTCAGCAACAAGTTTTTCATATTTAAGCTGAAGAGTCTCTTTAGATTCTTCGTTATCAGGATCAACCAAAATACAATCTACCGGGCAAACTTCTATACACTGCGGCTCATCAAAATGGCCAACACACTCAGTACATAAATTGGGATCAATTTCATAAATCTCATCACCTTGAGTGATGGCAGAATTAGGGCACTCAGGCTCACAAACATCGCAATTTATACATTCATCATTAATGAGGAGAGACATGGAAAAACTCCGTTACGGGATTAGGCTTAAAACCACTTAAGTTAAGTCGCGTATATTAGCGTATTCTGTTATTTAATGCAGCAGCGACTTTTTCATGTACAAACGGAGAGATATCGCCCCCTAAAACAGCAATTTCCCGCACCAGGCTTGAAGAAATATAGCTATATTGCTCAGCCGGGGTTAAAAACAACGTTTCAATTTTTTCATTCAAATGGCGATTCATACTCGCAAGCTGAAATTCGTACTCAAAATCCGAGACCGCACGTAAACCACGTAAAATCACCTGGGCGTCCTTTTTTTGCACAAAATCCACCAAAAGCCCATCAAACTGAATAACCTCTACATTAGAGATAACGGCCAGTACTTCTTTAGCCAGCGAAACCCGCTCATCAGTACTAAAAAATGGTTTTTTGCTCTCACTTTGCCCGCCCGTAGCAACAGCAACAATAACCCTGTCAAAAATACGTGAAGCGCGCTGAACCAGATCACTGTGTCCATTGGTGATGGGATCAAATGTGCCGGGGTAAATAGCGGTTATTTTCAATTTAGTAAGCCTATAGATTTATATACAATTCTAATTCTACATCAAAACAGCAGATATCTTTCCAATGTATTCCATAATTTTATGTACCTATTATCGATAAGTTCGATACACAAGATTTGTTATGTGCCTGGTGTGATACGTAAATACTGGTATGAGTGGTTACTTGTTAGTGCGCGTCGGCCTGATAGCCTCTTTAATATCTCTTAATTAGGGGCACTATGAGATCCGACCTGTAATTTAGCTGCATTGGAATAAAAAATAATTTACTTCGCCGGCAGTTTTTTCTTTTAGCTGTTTCCAGTTTTCCGGTAACTCTGGCAGCGACTGGCGTTTTTCAATTTCCAGGTACACCATGGCATTATCCGTGAGCCAGTCATTTTCCTCTAATAGTGGAACAACTTTTTGCATGAAGTCTAAATGATAGGGTGGATCGAGAAAAACCAGGTCATAAACTTTAGCATCACTGTTTAAAGACTTCGCATGGCTTAAAAATTTAATACCATCCATTTGTAATACTTCTGCTTTATCATTGGCATTTAATAAATCCAAATGACCCTGCAAGGCTTGAGTTACTTTTTTATGACTATCAACAAAAGTCGTAAAAGCGGCACCACGTGATAACGCCTCTAAACCAAGCGCACCACTGCCTGCGAATAAATCCAGACATTGTGCCCCATTAACCACTGGCATTAACCAGTTAAAAACAGTTTCACGAACACGATCCGGCGTTGGTCTTAAATTTGGCGCATCCGGGAAACGAAGTTTTCGTCCACGCCATTCACCACCAATAATACGAAGTTGATTAGACCCTTTAGCCATAGCTTATAACTTCAATTATTCTTTTGTACCAACAGTAACGGTAAACATTTTTTCAGGATGAATACGGCGTTTTAAGGTTTCTTTAATTTGCGCCAAACTAACATTTTCAACATGCTGATTAAAATCTTTTAAATAACTCAATGGTAGATCATAAAATCCTATCATCGCGATATAACCTGAAATATCACTGTTGCTATCAATACGTAACGGGAAGCCACCGGTAATATTTTTCTTTGCGTGTAACAGCTCTTTTTCTGTCGGACCATTTTCTATAAAATCTTTTAAAGTTTCTTTTAATACCTTCATCGCTTCATCGGTTTGTTTATTGCTGGTCTGCATACCTATAGTAAAAGGCCCACGTTTTAACATTGGAACAAAATAACTATAACTACTATAAGCCAGCCCACGTTTTTCACGAATCTCTTCCATTATCCGCGAGCCAAAACCACTGCCACCTAAAATATGATTTGCCACATAGAGTGTAAAATAATCTTTATCCTTTCGATGTATGCCGGGTTGCCCCATAATGATATGTGTTTGCGAAGAAGGAAATTCGTGGTGTATTAAAGATGCTGTTTGTAGATCTTTTACCGCCGGTAAGCTTGCAGCTTCTTTACCCGCAGGTAAATGCCCTATAATTTGCTCTGCCAGCGATTGCGCTTTTTTTCTATCAACATCTCCGACTATTGTTACTAATGTATTTTTAGCCACATAATATTCTTTATAAAATTTAACTAAATCATCGCGGCTTAATTTTTTTATACTTTCTTCTGTGCCGATGCCAGGTAAAGCATAAGGATGATTTTTATATAACCCTTTATAGAATGTTTCACTCGCAATCGTACCCGGCGATTGCTTACGTGCTTCAAAACTTATTAATAATTGTTTGCGTACACGTTCAAGTTCTTTATTGTCGAAAGTAGGCGCATTGATCACCGCTTGCATGGTATCAATTGCTTTCGATAACCATTTCTCATCCGTTAACGTTCGCAAGCTTATTTCAGCATTATCTTTCGATGCACCAGCACCAAAACGTGCACCAATACTATCAAAGCGTTCTGAAATATCATCAACACTTAATATTTTATCGCCTGATTTTGCACCATGGCTCATTAAACTATTTGTTAAGCTGGCAAGCCCCGGCTTACCACTATCACGTACAGTGCCTGCATCAAAAATAGCCTGAATATCAACCATGGGTAATTCCGGTGCATAAACATATAAAACTCTTACACCATTGTTAGTTTTCCATTCTTCAATATTTACAGTCTTGTTAGCTTTAACTGTATTCACTTCTTTTGATGCTGTTTCAGGCAAAAGAACAAAAATTAACGCCGCAATTATAACCAGCGCATAAATAATTAAAGCTTTTTTATTCATCGGTAACATTTTTTATACTCTTTATATTCTGATAGTTCTCTTAAATTAATGACGGCCAACTGATTTTACACGGCGTTTTTTCGAAGTTAACGGCTGGGGATCCAGTACCGCAACCGTTAAAGTATCTTTAACCAGGTATTTTATAGCCACTTTCTGAATTTGTTCTGCTGTTACTTCACGAATACGTTTTGTATATTCATCATTTAATGTCCAGTCCAGGCCCACCGTTTCCAGCATGCCAATTTGCATGGCCTGATAAAAAACAGAATCTTTTTCATACACTTTTTCAGCAATCGCTTGCGCTTTGATTCGTTCAAGTTCTTTTTTGCTCACCCGTTCTGTTTTCACTTTGTTTATTTCTTTTTCAATTGCATCTTCCAACTGCTTAACGCTATAACCTGCAGCCGGTGTTGCATCAATTAAAAACAATTCATCCAGACGTGAAAATATTCCATAACTGGTGTCAGCACTCACTGCGATTTGTTGTTTTCGTACCAGGGATTTGGGAAAACGTGAACTACTACCACCACTTAATACGTAAGCTAAAACATCCAAAGCAAAAGGCTCCCAGTCTTCTTTTGCTGTTTTATAGGATGGAACTTTGTAACCCATCACCATATACGGTAAACGTGCCGGTGCTTTCACGGTAATACGACGTTCACCTTTTTGCTCTGCATCTAAACGCGGTTTTGTTGAGGCGATATCGGAAGGTTTAAGAACAGCAAAATATTTTTTTGCCAGTTTAAAGACTTCTTCAGCATTAACATCTCCCACTACAACTAAAGTCGCATTATTTGGTGCATAAAATTTTTCATACCAGCTTCTTAAATCCGCCACCTGTAAATTTTCCAGATCATTCATCCAGCCAATAATCGGCTGGTGGTAAGGATTGTTGGTAAATGCTGTAGCAAAAAATTGTTCTGAAGTAAGTGCACTGGCTTTATCTTCAGTTCGCATGCGACGTTCTTCTATCACCACGGCCAGTTCTTTTTTAAATTCATCTTCCGGAAAGGTCAGGTTGCGCATTCGATCCGCTTCCATTTCAAAACTCACTTTTAAACGACTTTTTTCTAACTGCTGAAAATAGGCTGTGTAATCTTTACCGGTAAATGCATTTTCCCGACCACCATTTTCAGCAATAATGCGCGAAAACTCACCAGCGGCATGCTTTTTAGTGCCTTTAAACATCATATGTTCCAAGACATGTGAAACACCTGTAATGCCACTGTGCTCATAACTACTGCCCACCTTGTACCAAACCTGGG
>VAPK011042273.1_pt1 | contig 27185 bp, 28 predicted proteins | sample 3395031 | NCBI WGS metagenome assembly VAPK01 (sample SAMN08290443, study PRJNA428436) | hydrothermal vent metagenome | isolation source: Deep-sea hydrothermal vent chimney 1 | place: Pacific Ocean: Juan De Fuca Ridge
ATTTGGCACTGCTGGCAATGCTTCAAAAATCAAAATTGTTTCATTGGATAATATGTCCAAACGTTATGCCGCTGGCGAGCTGGATCCGCAAGTAAAATAAAGAAAATAGAAAATATCAAAAAAGGGGCTATGTTAGCCCCTTTTTTATTCTTCTGATCTTCCCTAAACCAAAAAGGCCCAAACTGCTGCTCAGTCTCTTGCAATTTAAACCTTGCTTGTTAGGATGTAGCGATAACTATTGAGAAAAGGAGTACGAGGCACATGGTCAAATATCCAGCGATTTCGTCGATTCTTGCAGCTCTTCTATTAAATGTACCAATTATTAACCAACCGCACGCCGCTGGTTTTGCGCTCATAGAAAACAGCGCGAGCGGTATGGGTACTGCTTTTGCTGGCGGGTCTGCGATAGCAGACGATGCTTCTACCGTTTATTTCAATCCTGCGGGCCTAGTGCGGTTATCGGGTGAGCAAACCATTGCCGCTGCTCACTTTGTTGCGCCACAAGCTAAATTTAAAAACCAAGGATCGACAGCGGTGATAGGAAACGCTCCGCTATCAGGCGGCAATGACGATGGCGGACAAAATGCTTTGCTCGGCAATTTTTATTATACGCTGCCGATTGACGACAAACTCACCTTTGGATTTGGTTTTAACACCCCTTTTGGTTTGGAAATCACCTACGACAAAAATTGGGTCGGACGTTATCATGCCGTTGAGTCCAACTTGTTAACTGCTAATTTTAATCCCAGTGTTGCCTATCAGTTTAATGATAAATTTTCGGTTGGTTTTGGTCTCAGCGGGCAGTATATCGACGTAATACTTAGCAGTGCGATCGATTTTGGTTCAATAGTAGTTGTCGCGCCACAACAATTAGATGGCTTTGCGAAATTAACCGGGGATGATTTTTCATTTGGTTTTAATACCGGTGTGTTATTCCAACTAAACAAATCAACACGTTTCGGCATTGCATACCGGTCTGAAATTAAGCATACGCTTAAAGGTGATGCCAATTTCACCGTGCCGGATGCAGCTTCTCCTGTAACGGCTGGGGGAGCTTTTGCGGATACGGGGATAACGGCTAAAGTTACTTTACCCCAAACGATATCAGTAAGTGGATTTCATGAAATAAATAACGACATTGCTGTCATGGCAGACATTACCTGGACTGGCTGGAATTCTTTTCAGGAACTACGTATTCAATATGATAACCCGGTGCAACCGGACTCAGTGACGACGGAAGACTGGAACAACGTATATCGAATTGCTATTGGCGCACAATACCAATTAAACAATCAATGGTTGTTACGTACAGGTATCGCTTACGATGAATCGCCAGTTCCCAGCGCAGAGCGCCGCACACCGCGTTTGCCAGGGTCGGATCGTAAGTGGTTGTCTTTTGGCGCCAGCTATGCATTAAGGGAAAATATTAAAATTGATATGGGTTATACGCATATCTTTGCCAGCGATGCTAGGATAAACAATACCCTTGAAAGTGACGCCTTACCTGTCCTGGAAGCAACACTGACCGGTGTGTATGAGGCTTCTGTAGATATTTTAAGTGTGCAACTTGAATATCAATTCTGATGTAGTACTGCAGGTTACTTCAGACTGAACCAATGCCAGAAAAAGGACCCATATAGCCCCTTAAACGCCCCTTTTTGATACTAAAAAGAGGCGTTTAAGGAAATTAAATTAATTGCTGTCCAGTTGTTTCTTTTCCGTGCAAAATTCAAATGTAACTTATTCCACAGAACCTAGTCGTCTAATATCTAATGGCGGGTTGGATTTAATAGCAAGTTCGTTATTTACCAGTGGTTGGCCACTATCGTAGCTGGTCCATTCGGCATCATAACCTGAAAAACGTAGAATCTCTTTGCCCTCCTTCTGGAGGATATGAACCGTTTCGCCCATGCCCCGTCCTAAACCCATTATGATGGCTTCATCGTCAGAAATAGGCAAAATTGGCAAGCTTGCGGTTTGTTCCGGTAATACGGTCATTTTTAATTTATATGACATGACAAGAATGCCATTATCATTGACTAAGCGTGTTTCTGAAAAACGCATTGTATTGTCCTGACCTTTTACATCGAGCGCGCCCAATCTTGCTAACCAGGATTTCGGGATAGTTTGCGGTATTACTTTTTCACCAAAAACCTGATCCCGCTGTTTAAAACGCATTACGACGACGTCTCTGTTACCCACTTTAACTAAATTGAGGGTGACATTTTCTAAGTCAATGCCATACAAATGCCGAATAGAAAACAGGCCAAATAAATTGAATTGAATACTGAACTTGCCATCCTCTAAAGGCAGCAGGTCAAAGTTCCAGCCACTGATTTTTGCTTGCAGTTGATTATCATCACGAAACACTTCAATAAGACCTAACCACGTCGCGTAGCGGCCAACAAAATTATCCAGTTGATTGTCTGGTGGATCTAATAAGACCGGTGCTTTAGTAATTTTTGTTTGAAGGGATTGGCGGTACCCTGTTTTCGCTTCCAAGGCCAGTTTAAGTGTGGCCACACCGACATCGGCCACTGTTGATCCAGAGTTGCAGGAGTTAGCCAATACAACGACGCCCAGTTTGTGTTCTGGTAAACCGATTATCTGGCTGAAAAAACAGGGTGTGCCACCGCCATGTGAAATGACCTTATCCGTACCATCAATTCCTTGACTAATAAGAAACCAGCCTAGGCCAATGTCAAAATTGAAATCAAGAGCAATGCCTGCGTTTTGTTGTCGAATCATTTCTTGCACCGTTTCAGCTTTAAGTACCTGCTGGCCATCCAACGATTTACCATCCGCAAAGACCATGGAAAGCAGACGACTCAAGTCGGTGACGTTACTGTACAATCCACCTGCCGGGCGGTCGCGGAGCTGCCCTGGTTCAATTTCATCGCCATCGGCATAGCCGCGTGCGAGTTGCGGTTTCATTGTGTCGTTCACAATGAAACCTGAATGGGTCATACCCAATGGATGGATCAATGCTTGATCTACATATTCTTCGAATTTTAGTCCACTTGTTTTTTGTATCGCATGCCCAAGCAGTGAGGGTGCGACATTTGAATAGGAATAAATGAAGTTAGGTGGATACGCCATATATTCATCTTTAAGAATCTCGACGACTTTGGTGAAATGCTCATCTGAATCTTCTGTCCACATTCCCCTTAGCATATCTGCGGGTAAACCTGAATGGTGGGTCATAATGCTTCGGGGTGTAACGTCACCCACATTTTTATATCGATTTCGGATACTGAATTCTGGTAACGCATCGACGAGTGGTTGATCAATGTCCAGTTTTCCTTGCTCCGCCAGTTTCATTGCAGCTGCATCTGTAAATAATTTAGCAATCGAGCCAACACGGTAAACCGTTTTTTCTGTAGCCGGTATTTTTTGTTTTATATTAGCGAGCCCAAAGCCTTGTTGCCAGATTATTTTTTGATCATCGACAAGGGCAATACTGATGCCCGGAATATCATGCTCATCCATCAATTGCTCTATTAACCAGGACACATAGGTTTTGGTATATTTATAATCGCCCGGTGTTGACGTCTCGGGCCGCAGAGGAGCTTGAGCACAGCTATTTAACGTTAAAACCAGGCAAACGGCTGACCACAATAACGTTTTATTTTTTTGAATAAATTTCATTTAGGCATCCTTAGTGATTTTAAAATATGCGTTGCTTGCGCAGTCCTATCTATAATGCGCTAGCAAATATAGATGTATCCGTGCGTAATTGTTTCTAATATTGGAGATATATACAAAATAGCGACTGCAAACTTCACCCGGCAATGTGCAGGATTTTCTTCTGTCTTCTTCTTTATATTCGATTCTTAGCGGCCTGTATCACTTGATCGGGACTGATCACGCCATCTTTTTTTGATAAGATAGCGCCGCTGGATGTTCCTTCGGCGACGACCCTGTCTCCGACAATAAAAGTATGTGTCATATGAAAGTATTTTTCATCCCAACCGATGATTTCCATTGATACGGTATATTTTTCAAATAGACTCAAAGGTTTCTTATATTTCATTGTGTGTTCGGAAATGACTGGAATCCACTTTTTCTTCATCATTGTGTTTATCAGGCCTGTTCGAATGAACATGTCGACGCGTGTTAAATCGCAAATCGTTAGGTAGCGGCCATTATTCATGTGAAGATTTATATCAAGGTCATTTGGCAGTACCCTTAATTTGATGGAATTTTCAGGTTTTTCAACTGGTAAGCGTGGCTTGAATAAAGACGTAACTAATATGTATAACATTCTAAATATCAGGTTCACATTGGTTCTCTATTCGTTAGTGCTTGATTTGTAGATGCACGGTTCGTAACGACACTGGCGATGTATTAGGTGTTTAAAATTTTCTTTAAAATACTTGCCCAATCTTTTTTTGCATTTGCAAAAGAAATAAAATAAGGATTAATGAAGGACTCTTTTGTATTGTAACGCAAAGGTTTTAGCATCATGTCAGTTAATTTGCCGCCTGCTTCTTCAATAATGCATTGTGCCGCGGCGGTGTCCCACTCGGATGTCGGGCCGAATCGTGGGTAAACATCCGCTTTGCCCTCTGCTATTAGGCAGGTTTTTAGCGAGCTGCCAACACGGCTAATCTGGTGTGGCCCTATTTCTTGACGAAAAGCGTCCAGTGTGCGGCTATCGGTTACATGATTGCCAACTATTACACCGAAATTAGTATGGTTTGTTTTATTGGTTTTGATTTTAACAGGCTGCGCATCACCAATTTTTTTAAAAGCACCACCACCTTGGGTTGCATAATAGCATATATCCTGTGTCGGAATTTGTACCAGGCCTAACACCGGTGTGTGGTTTCTGATTAGCGCTATGTTGACAGTGAATTCGTCACGGTGCTTGATAAATTCTTTTGTTCCATCCAGTGGGTCAATTAGCCAGTATTGTCGCCAATGAGCACGGGTTGAAAAAGAGACGGGGTCTGATTCTTCTGAAATTGTCGGTATATCAGGTGCAAATCTAGATAACCCATCGATGATGATTTGGTTTGCCGCCAGGTCAGCATCGGTGACGGGAGAACGGTCTTCTTTTTCGGTTATTTTGAATTTTGAATAATATATCTCGGTAATTTTTTTGCCAGCAAGTCGCGCTACGTTGACGGTGGGATTTATAAAATGGTTGACATTAGCTCGCATTGATATTTCGCTTATATTTTAGTTAATAGTTTATCGGGCGGACTTTTTCAAGTCTCTCACCATATATAAAGCAGCGATACTGCGCGCTTCGGTGCAGTCTTCCTGGGATATCAACTCGGTAAGATTGCTGAGCTTCCAGGGAATGACTTCGATTTCCTCCGGTTCATCCCCCTCTGTTTTCTGTTCATATAAATCTTCTGCCAGAACGATGTGTGTTACGTGGCTAAGGTAGCCAGGCGCAATTGAGAATGAAGTCAGGTGGCGCAACTTGTTCGCGCCATAACCGATCTCCTCCATGATTTCACGATTGGCCGCGTTAAGTAGTTCTTCATCGTTTTCAATTCTGCCTTTAGGTAGTGCTAGTTCATATCGGTCTACGCCCGCCGCGTATTCTCTAATCAATAAGACGGTGTCGTCATTAAGCATGGGGACGATTAAAACGGCCCCGTTATAGGAAGCGACCAGTCGCTCGTATTGTGTTTTTACGCCATTTGAAAATAATAAATCGAGTTGCTCGACTTTAAATAATCGTGTTTTAGCAATGACGCTTGTGTTTAATAATGTTGGTTTTTTATGCATGGCTACTATTAGAACGTCCCCAAACAAGAAGATCAACCGCAAAAGCCTTAATTCACCAAAGATAAATGCTTGTTTTGCTGAATTCTTTTACCCTGTGGTTAGTAACAGATCATTTTGTAAATTAATTTTTATATAGTGTTAACTGTATACCTGGGAACATTCAATTTAGGCAATCTTTTAGCGTATCGCAATAAAATAAATAAAAAAAACTGACTTTATCGTCTGTATATTGCTATGATTCTGCGTGCATTGCGCTATATACTGTATATCCAGTCTAAAACAGGCTTGTTAAGGACCTTCCGTTAGGAAATAGTTAGGATTAGGAATAGTTAGTTAGGAAAAATAGTTAGGAACAAAAAGTAATTCAGCAAAGCAACAGCACAAACGTTAACCTTAAATCATATTTCATTTTAGTATTGCATCCACCATGCATGTCGAGGAGGAGTTATTAAATGGCGACAAAGAAAAAACCAGTTGTGAAAAGCGTGAAAGCGATCAAAGATCCGCTTACAAAATCTCAATTGTTGTCGACTCTTGCAGAAAATACGGAGTTATCAAAAAAGGAAGTCACTGCAGTTGTCGATGGGCTTGCTGCTTTAATCGAGGGGCACCTTAAGAAAAATGGGGCGGGCGTATTTACACTTCCTGGCTTGTTAAAAATGACTGTAGTACGTAAACCTGCTACTAAAGCGCGTAAAGGGATTAATCCATTTACGGGTGAAGAAACTATGTTCAAGGCCAAACCTGCACGAAATATTGTGAAGATCAAGCCATTGAAAGCAGTAAAAGAAATGGCGCTTTAATCGGTATTTTTTTATGTTTTATAGAACTGAATAGAACAAGGGGGCTTCAAGCCCCTTTGTTGTTTATTCCAACGTTGTTTATTTGACTATCTATATTGTTCCACTGTCTATTGTAGACTCTTTATTCCTGATCGGTTTCAGGGGGTTCCCAGCTCTTCAATTGGCCATCGTGCGATGGCGTTGAATGACAAATCTGCCTGTTTGTCAGGGTGTTGGTTTTTCAGGCGTAAATAGCCCGCGTGTGCGATCATGGCGCCGTTGTCGGTACAAAACTCAAGGCGCGGGAAGTAAATATCGGCGTGTTCTTCAGCCCCCAGTTTCTTCAAACGTTTTCTTAATTCAGTGTTTGCGCTAACACCGCCAGCGACAATCAGTTGTTTGATTTTTGTTTCTCGCAATGCGCGCCGACATTTAATGACAAACGTATCAGTAACGGCATCTTGGAACGCACGTGCTATATCGGCGCGGGTTTGCTCGTCATCGGTATTTTTTTTGTGAACATTGAGTGCATATGTTTTCAGGCCACTAAAACTGAAATCCAGGCCAGGTCGATCGGTCATTGGCCGCGGAAATTTGAATTTTTCTGGGTCTCCCTGTTCCGCTAATTTGGCCAGAGCCGGTCCACCGGGATAGCCCAGATTGAGCAGGGACGCGGTTTTATCAAATGCTTCTCCGGCAGCATCGTCCAGCGTTTCACCCAAAATCTCATAGTGGCCAATATTCGTTGCTTTGATTAGAAGCGTATGTCCACCGGATACCAGCAATGCCAGTAACGGAAATGAGGGTTTTTTTGGCTCAAGCAAGCAGGTGAGTATGTGCGCCTCCAGGTGGTGGATGGCGATTGCGGGTATTCCCAGTGTCCAGGCAAGACTGCGGCCGATTGCCGCGCCGACTAATAATGCGCCGACCAGGCCGGGTCCGCTGGTATAGGCAATGCCGCTTATATCCGAGAGCTTCAGATTTGCTTGTTTGGTAGCGTCTTTTATAAGAGGTAGGGTTTTTTGAATATGGTCTCTAGAGGCTAATTCTGGCACTACGCCGCCAAAATCAGCGTGTAATTTCACCTGGCTATAGGTTTTATCGACCAAAAGTCCCTTTTTTCCATCGTAAAGGGCGATGCCGGTTTCGTCGCAGGAGGTTTCTATGCCCAGGATTATCATTGAGACCGGCCATAAGCCGCCAGTATATTTTTCCACATAGTGCCTATTTCCTCTTCTAATGAGTGGTCAACGGGTGTGTTAGGTTAATGCATTGTGGTGATTTACCGCTAATATGGCAACTAGGGAGGCTGTCCGAGAATGAAAAGTCTGCTGCGACAAACCCATTTTGCGCACATTTTCCGATCCTTTTCGGCGAATAGCTGCGGCTATTAACCTCAAACGATCGGAAAATCTGCACTAAAATGGGTGTGCCTCGCGACGACTTTCATTCTCGGACAGCCTCCTGGTGAGTTACTTTTGCCTTTATATGGGTTACGCGCTAAAATGCGCCACTTTTCCCCGCTTGCAAGGCCCACTTGCAAGGGTGGTTTCAGAATCAGTCAAAGGAGAGGATGGTATTACATGCCAATAGTTCGAGTAAGAGAAGGCGAGCCTTTTGAAGTTGCGTTACGCCGATTTAAACGAACCTGCGAAAAAGCGGGTGTTTTAACAGAAATTCGTCGTCGTGAATATTACGAAAAGCCGACTGAAATACGCAAACGCAAAGCGGCGGCGGCAGTAAAACGTAATTTGAAAAAGATATATCGTGAACAAGCCCGTCGATCACGTGCCTATTAATAAGTAATTATTGTAACTGGTTTAATAAGAAGCGAGTTAGAAAGCCGCTTTTATTATGCGCTTTAGCAATGAGCTTTATTTATGAATAAGGAAACAACGCTAAAATCCCGTATTACCGATGATATGAAATCGGCCATGCGCGCGAAGGATAAAGAGCGCCTCGGCGTAATACGCTTAATCCTGGCTGCGATCAAGCAAATAGAAGTCGATGAGCGTATCGAACTGGATAATACCCGGGTGCTTGTTGTGTTGGACAAGATGGTAAAGCAACGGCGCGATTCCATCGAACAATATCAGGCGGCCAGCCGAACAGATTTGGTAGAACAGGAAATGTTTGAACTCGCCCTCATCCAGGAATACCTCCCCGCAGCGCTGAGTGAGTCCGAAATAGAGAGCTTGATAGCGGATGCGATTTCTAAATCAGGCGCCAGTTCGCCGAAGGAAATGGGCGCCGTAATGGGTATATTAAAGCCGCAAATGCAAGGCCGGGCTGATATGGGCAAAGTCAGCAAACAAGTCAAAGCCAAACTCACTCCGTGATCCATCTTTAGGCCGTTTCCTGGCTTATCTGTCGATAAGACAGTCTTTTGCCATTATTTCCTGCGCATTAAGCGTTCGCAGTAGGCTCTACTGGTGTGTTAGGTTAATATCTCCCAATGGCCGGTAAGATTCCACAGCAGTTTATAGATGACCTTATCTCGCGAGTTGATATTGTCGAGATAATAAACACGCGGCTGCCGTTGCGTAAAGCGGGTCGCGACTTCATGGCGTGCTGCCCCTTTCATGATGAAAAAACCCCCTCTTTTAGTGTAAGCCAGGAAAAACAGTTTTTTTATTGTTTCGGTTGTGGTGCCAGTGGTTCGGCCATTGGTTTTCTGATGGATTATGAGCACATGGAATTTGTTGAAGCTGTTCACGAATTGGCCTCTCATGCCAATCTGGCGGTGCCAGTCGATGCGCAATCACACCGCGGTGAAAAATCTAACTACAACGAATTGTACGAAACCTTGAGCAAAGCGACCGAATTCTATAAGCAGGTGTTACGTCAGCACCAGGCAGCGGCCGAGGCGGTAAAGTATCTAAAAAGCCGGGGATTAACCGGCGAAGTGGTTGCCCGTTTTGGTGTGGGTTTTGCTCCACCTGGTTGGGACGCCTTAATGCCGTACTTTAAAGAGGACAATACCGACGACAGCGCATCACAAACACGCCTGTATAAATCCGGTATGTTAATAAAGAAAGATAAGGGAGGGTTTTACGACCGCTTCAGGAACCGCATTATGTACCCAATACATGACCCACGAGGTCGGGTGGTTGGTTTTGGCGGGCGTGCCATCGATGACAGTACGCCAAAATATTTGAATTCCCCAGAAACGCCTATATTCCAGAAAGGACAGGCGCTTTATGGTTTATATCAGGTAAAAAAGAGTCATGAAAAACTCGATCGGCTCATTGTTGTAGAAGGTTATATGGATGTCATTGGGTTGGCCCAATTTAACATAAACAATGCGGTGGCCACTCTGGGTACAGCGACGACACGGCAGCATTTAGAGTGTATGTATCGCCTCGTCAGTGAGGTGATATTTTGTTTCGATGGTGACCGGGCTGGTCGTGAAGCGGCTTGGCGCGCGCTGGAAACTGCATTGCCATTAATGGATGATGGTCGAAAGGCTAAGTTTTTGTTTTTACCAGAAAAAGAAGACCCAGATAGTTTTGTGCGTAAGTACGGTAAGGATGAATTCTTAGCCAGGACAGTGAACTCTGTCCCACTTTCACAGTTTTTGTATGGGAAATTAAACGAAAAGGCCGATACAAATACCATAGATGGACGCTCACAATTAGTGGAATTGGCCCGGCCTCTGCTGGAAAAGATCCCCGGTCGTGTGTTTCGTTACATGATGATCGAAGAATTGGCTGAAATGGTCCACATGGAAGCGAAAAAATTGTCTAGTCTTATAGAGGATTCAAATAAAAAACAAAACAAGGCTAAACGGCGCCCAGATGGGGCGGCACAATCAGCAGCAAGGATGGCGAAAAGAACAGTGGCTGTAGTGACAAAAGCAGGCGCACTAAAAGGTCATAATCCGCCCTTAGTGAGAAAAGCCATTCGAATGTTGCTCGATAAGCCAGCGCTTGCACAGTGTGTGAGCGATATTGATCGCTTCCGCGCATTAAATATGCCGGGTATTGGCTTGCTAGTTCAGATGATTGAGCTATTAAATAAACGTACCGAATTTACTTCCGGTAATTTGATCGAATACTGGCGGGGCACCGAAGAAGGGCGCTCCTTGGAGAAATTGTTGCGCTGGCAGCCGGATATGCAGAATGTGGAGATGGAAGTCGAATTTTCTGACACACTTAAACAATTGGCAAGCCGGGCGAATCAGCAAGAGCAGCAGCAGCAAAGGCAGCGTATTGACAGTAAGCCATTCGCCGAGTGGAGCGCTGAAGAGAAGTTGAATTATGGTAAAAGCTTATTGTCTGATTAATATAGTAGTTATTAGTAATTTACTAATATAGCGCAGTTGTTTTCATCACTTTATTCTCAAAGAGGATAAATTGCTGTAAACTGCGCACTCATTTTATTTAGGGTAAACAGGTAAAGAAGTCCTATGAGCTTAGACCGACAAACACGATTAAAAGCATTAATTGCGAAGGGTAAGGAGCAGGGATACCTTACTTATCGAGAGGTTAATGACCATCTGCCCGATGATATCGTCGATGCAGAACAGATCGAAGATATAATTGCGATGATTAACGATATGGGCATCACCGTGCATGAAGTCGCACCGGATGCTGATTCGCTGATCCTGTCTGATTCGTCGTCTTCACAAACGGATGAAGATGTTGCCGATGCCGCTGCTGCTGCGTTAGTTACTGTTGATAATGAATTTGGCCGCACGACTGATCCGGTACGTATGTATATGCGGGAAATGGGTACTGTCGATTTGTTAACACGCGAAGGTGAAATAGAAATTGCCAAGCGTATTGAAGACGGCATTAAACAAGTTATCGCCGCCTTGTCACGTTACCCCTCGTCTGTTGATCAAATCCTTAGTGGTTATGACAAAGTTGTTCTTGAGGAGGTGCGCCTTACCGATATCATTGCTGGATTTATAGATCCCAATGAACCCGATACTGTGCCCACACCTGCACCACGACCGGTACAACAAAATGACAGCACGATAGGGGCAACTAATAAGGAGAAAGGGGGGGATGGAAAAGCTGGCGCGACCGTCGTCGAGACCGAAGCCGAAGAAGAAGATACCGGCCTGGACCCTGAAGAGGTAAAACTGCGTTTTGGCCAATTGCGACTATTTCAAGAGAAGTTTGTCGCCGCGCGAGCCAAGGGTAAGAAAGATAAAATCGATGCGGCACATAAATTACTAATAGACGAATTATTGCAATTAAAACTGAACCCAAAGCTGATCGAGCGTCTGGTAAAAGAATTGCGTAAGCTGATTAATAGTATTCGTGCCCAAGAGCGTATTATTATGAATCTTTGCGTCACCCAGGCGAAGATGCCACGTAAGGATTTTATTACGTCATTTCCTGACAATGAAACCGATCTGTCGTGGTTAAAGGGTCATCTTGATAGCAATAAACCCTATTCGAAAGCGCTTGCTGAGCATGCACCTGAAATAGAAAAAGCACAAAAGAAAATTATCGGTATTCAAAAAAAGAGTGAGTTAGCTATCCCTGAAATTAAGGAGATAAATCGTAAACTTTCGGTTGGCGAGGCAAAAGCGCGCCGTGCCAAAAAAGAAATGGTTGAAGCAAACTTGCGCCTGGTTATTTCCATCGCGAAAAAATATACTAACCGTGGCCTGCAATTCCTTGACCTGATTCAGGAAGGTAACATTGGCTTGATGAAAGCGGTCGATAAATTTGAATATCGCCGTGGCTACAAGTTTTCAACCTACGCAACTTGGTGGATTCGCCAGGCGATCACGCGGTCTATTGCGGATCAGGCCAGAACGATTCGTATACCTGTACATATGATTGAAACAATCAATAAACTAAACCGTATCTCGCGACAAATGTTGCAGGAAATGGGGCGTGAAGCGACACCTGAAGAATTAGCCGAGCGTATGGAAATGCCGGAAGATAAAATTCGTAAAGTGCTCAAGATTGCCAAAGAACCGATTTCAATGGAAACACCCATCGGTGATGATGAAGATTCACGTTTAGGTGATTTTATCGAAGACCATAAAACGTTGCTGCCCGTTAAATCAGCCACGTTTAATGGTTTGTCTGAAGCAACACAGCGCGTACTTGAAGGCTTAACTGCCAGAGAAGCAAAAGTGCTGCGTATGCGTTTTGGTATCGACATGAATACTGATCACACTCTTGAGGAAGTGGGTAAACAATTTGATGTTACACGTGAGCGTATACGTCAAATCGAAGCCAAGGCGCTGCGTAAACTGCGCCATCCAAGCCGCTCAGAAAGATTACGCAGCTTCTTGGAAATGGAAAGTAATTAATTTCTGACCGAATTTTGTTTCTAGCAGCCAAAGACGCTGTTTGTCATTTGCTGTGTATTTTCCCGAAAAATAATATCAAATGGGGGCTATGTGATGAACTATCTGACGAATACAGTAATGAATAAGTTTTTGTTTTTTCGACTAGTAAGCTTCGTTATGCTGCTGCTACTGGTTGCTTGTAACAGTGTTAACGTAAAAGACGCTGAAACGGGCGAAACGGTGATTGGCCAGGAATATTATTTAAATGTAAATGTCTGGTATAACCATCCGTTAAAAATCATGTCCACTAATTATCACGCCGGATCCAGGTTAGGTATTGGTAAAAAGGTCACGATAACTAAACTTGGCGGCAAAAAAATCAGATTTACAGACGAAAGTGGCGGTGATTACATGATTATCCACCACAGAAAACATACGTCGGGTGATTTACAAACTTTATTTGATAGGTACTTCGGTAAAAAAGATATAACTAAGAGTAAGTCTTTTAGCAAGTTCTCAACGAAGGTACAAAAACAGATTCGTAATGGAGAAATTGTTAAAGGTATGAGTAAAGATGCAATCATTATGTCGTATGGTTATCCCCCTTCACATCGTACAGCCTCATTGGACGGCGATCGTTGGATATACTGGGGTACTAAATGGGTGTCCAAGGCCGCTACATTTGACAATGGTAAGCTGGTTTCTTACAAATAAAAGTCAGTTTGCTATTTAAAAAAGCCGTGTTTGTGTTGCCTAGGAGCCTGTCGGACTTAGGATGAATCGGCTGCGGACCTCGTGACTAAAATAGCATCGCAAAGCAAATGCCGTAAATTTGTAGCATTAGTATGTCATTTGTTGATAAAATTGCCGACTTTCGGGCCTGTAGCTCAGTTGGTTAGAGCAGGGGACTCATAATCCCTTGGTCGTAGGTTCGAGTCCTACCGGGCCCACCAACTATTTTCCTTTCTGTAGAAACTGTACAGTTAGACATCAGTAATTATCATCACCCAATGCGCTAAGATTTTTGCTGATCACTTTAGAGTGAAATACGTTGGGGGAGGCTGAGAAAGTTGAATAGTTATGACTAATCTGCCTGGATTTTTAGCGTGGGTTCCGCCTAAACCTAGGTTAAAGAGGGGTGTTTGCCGTGAACGGCTATGTAGCGATTATCGGAATGTTCATTGTCTCCGGCTTAGCCATCACAGCCTGGGGTGTACGCATCATGGCGCAAGCTCGCAAGACCCAACGCTGGCCCAGTGTCGATGGCGAAATTGTGCATTCGGTGGCAGGAGCGGAAACAGAAGATCTATTGCCTGACATTGAATTCAGTTATCGGGTCGGCAGCGGGGAGTTCAGTCAGAAGATGGTATTTCCCTCAGGCACTATGCCGTCACCGGAATTCAATAAGAGCTACCTAAAGAAATACCCAGTCGGCGCCCAGGTGCGAGTCTACTATGACCCTGGGCAGCACAATATGGCTACACTGGAGCCGGGAACGGCCAATGGCGACTGGATGGTGCTGGCCGCCGGGCTGGTCGTTACCCTGACCGGTGTGGGGATGTTACTGGCGGAACTCTAATCTCTAATCAACCACAGATACCACTTCATATCTAACCCTATTTGATAGCAATGTTTAATTCGAATCCCAATATTATTTCTTGTTCGATATAGAGGCTTGACTGTTTTTTTTTTAGGTTCAACTGATTTATTTAGGTTCAACTCATCAGAAAAGGCGCTACATCTTGGGGCCATTGGGCTTTTCTTATCTTCTGCACCTTAGTCGCTCTCGGTCTCTGTTCCAGACTCGACTCTACCACCTACATCCATGTAGGCGTCGCGACGGATCAACTGGTTTTTCTGGGATAAACTGGGTCAAACAAATAATTGCCCAATTGTCATGACCTCTCCTGACACAATGCTGTCAGGAGCGCTACGTTACACTGTTATTTCAGTTTCAGGCTTGTCTATTTAGAACGACGATAATAAAAGGGTTAGCAAAATGAAAACATTAACTGTGACTATCCCTGCAAGCAGAAATATTGTATTTAACTATCTTTCAGATATAAACAATTTTCCTGAATGGGCAACGGAGTTTTGTCTGGAGTTAAAACAAGTAGACGGCAAGTATAAAGTTTTAAGTCCCATGGGAGAGCTTTTTATTGATATTGAAGCAGACAGAAAAACCGGTGTGATCGACTATTGCACATCAGCTAACGGGCGATCCAGGGATCGTCTGGCAACGCGCCTGCTGGAATTACCCAATGGCGATTCCCAATATGCGGTACACCTTATTCAAGGCGAAGAAATGCCGGACAAGTTATACGAGCGCCAACTGGATTCACTACAACACGAACTCGATCAAATTTATGCATTATTTAGTAAATAGCGATTAATCAATAACGTATTTATCAATACATGATAGGCACTTAACGCAAGGAGGTAAGTATGACCAATGAAACAAAAACCACAGCCAAGCCTGAAGGGACCCCATGGCTCAGTCCTATGCTGACGGTAAGAGATGTGCCAGAAAGCATCAGGTTTTACGAAAATGCATTTGGTTTTCGTGCTGAAATGACCATGCCGGATGATGATGGGAAAATAATTTATGCAAGTATAAATTATAAGGGTCAGCTTTTGTTTATGCTCATGCCCGAAGGCGCTTGCGATAGCCCAGCGTTAGCTCCCGTGAGTAATAACGTAGAGTCACCGGTTTCACTTTATGTTTATTGCGATGACGTAGACACATTATACAAGCAAGCAAAAGCAAATGGCGCCAAGTCCGACAGCGAACCAGAGGACATGTTCTGGGGTGATCGTACAAGTTGTTTAAAGGATCCTGATGGCCACAACTGGACGTTCGCGACCAAAGTTAAGGAATGCGTTCCGCCGCAGACAGCCACGGTTTAAACCTAAATAAATCAGTTGAACCTACAGCGGACACCTAATGCATATTTAATAAAGCCTTTGGCGCCGCATTAAAACAAGCGCAACAACAATGTTAAAACGACTTACAGCAGACTATCATTAGGAAACATAAATCAAAGTTATAACTTTTAAGAGATAGGTGATATGGAAAAGATTGATTATAAAAAAAAACTAAAGCACCTCTACAGATCATCATCAAAAAAAGTGGTTTCAGTAGTTGTACCGAAAATGAATTTTCTTGTGGCTGATGGTGAGGGTGAGCCTGGCTCACAATCTTTTCAAGATGCTATTGCTGCTTTATATCCTCTTGCATACACATTGAAATTTATGATTAAAAAGGGTGAAATTGGAATTGATTATGGTGTATTGCCACTAGAAGGGCTTTGGTGGGCAGATGATATGTCATCATTTACCACAGGCAAGAAAGATAAGTGGAAATGGACGCTTATGATTATGCAACCAGAATTTGTGACCAACGAAATAGTTCAAAAAGCCATTGTACAAGTAAAGATAAAGAAAAATCCAATATCTTTACCCTTGGTAAGGTTTGAAGCTTTTGAAGAAGGAGAGGTTGCTCAAATCATGCATATCGGCCCATTTTCTGAAGAAGGTCCAACAGTAGAGAAGATACACTCTTTTATTGATGAAAGTGGAAAACAGAGAAACGGTAAACACCATGAAATATACTTGAGTGATTTTAGAAGAGCAGCGCCTGAGAAATTAAAGACCATTATAAGGCAGCCAATGTCATGAACAGTTATTATTAAAATAGGGGCCATCCTATTGTATAACATTTCTAGTTTCTCCTATACTCACCCCATGCCTCGCCCGACAAGAATTTTAAGTTTGTAAAAATTAAAAAATATTTATTGGTTATACAATAGACCCCTCAATATAAATTATTCCAGCATTTGGGAAAAAATAGCTTCGAGTTCGTGGGGATGCTTAAGAAATTCAGCATACATCTGTCGCGAAAAATCATCGGGTAAAACGTCATTTTTGCCATCGGATAATGCCTTAAATGTTGCAGCCGCGACTTGCTCTGGTTTTTCCTTATCCATTTCCATACCTTCGGTTAAGCGAGTATCAATCGGCCCGGGATAAACGCCCACTACTTTAATATTATCACTGGCTAATTCCGCCCTTAGGCCCTGGGTATAAGAATGCATCGCAGCCTTGGTTGCAGAATAGGTTCCAAGTGCAGGAAAATTACTAATACCAGCAATAGATGAAATATTAATAATCGCAGCTTGCGTGGATTGCTTTAACTTTGGTAAAACAGCCAGAGTAATTTGTAGAGGTCCAAAATAGTGGGTCTCCATTTCGAGTCGGGCAATGTTTAGCGCATTTTCTGAAGTTGAATTACACCCAGTGGCAATGCCTGCATTATTGACAAGAATATCCAATGCGCTGATTTTCTCTGAGAGTGATCTGATGTGCTCCGCGTCAGTGACATCAAGTAATATGGGCTCAATGATATCCGGGTTCAGTGCCACTATAGACTTGAGGTTATCCAAGTCCCGCGCCGCTGCGTATACTTTTTTTGCGCCTGCCTGCAATAGGTGCAATAGATAGGCCTCGCCTATACCTCGGTTAGATCCAGTGACCAAAGCGACTTTGTTTTTTATTTCAAATTTACTCATTTTCTTTCACTACCCTCTGTTTTTGGTGTTAATCCTATTATCATTCAATACAATTACTTTGATAATAGCTAGTATTGATATAGGATTCATTCATATTGTGAATAAATAGAAGGCTAAGCGAATGATTAACGGTTATTTATTGGGTTCGATGCAGGTGTTTATATCGGTAGCAGATAGCGGTAGTTTTTCTGAAAGCGCACGTCGGCTAGGGGTTTCCCAGCCTTCAGTATCCCGACAGGTGAATGCCTTGGAGGAATATCTTGGTATCCGCTTGCTACATCGTACTACCCGTCGGCTCAGTTTAACTGAGGCCGGCCAAACCTATTATGAAAAAGCCCGACAAATTTATCAGGATGTGGTCGAAGCGAACCAGGCGATCAGTGGCTTCAAGGATACGCCTTCAGGTGTTTTAAAAATAAGTGCCCCCTACGCCTGGACAGACGTAAAAATTACGCCTCACTTAAGGGAGTTTTTGCAGCAATATCCAAAAATAAAAATAGATATTGAATGCAATGATAGTTTTCAGGACATGATTCAAGACCAATTGGATCTTGTTATTCGGGTGGGTGTGCCAAAAGAGAGTTCTTTTATTGCTGTGCCATTTGGTGACGTTAGGATATTGATATGCGCAACCCCTGCCTACCTTAAACAACATGGGTTTCCAAAAACACCGCAAGATTTACAAAACCATAACTGCATTATGTTTGAAGATTTCGATCAGATACTAATAAGTGACCGTACTGGTAGTCAACAGCTTACACTGGCAGGAAATATCCATTCAAACATGGTGACCGTGATGCTATCAGCGGTGCGACAACATATAGGATTTGCAGTCTTACCGGATCTATTAATTAATAAATTATTGCAGACTGGCGAATTGATCGACATCATGCCGACAGCCGATATTAGTATAAAGAATCTTCCAATTAGCCAGGTTTTTGCGCTCTATTCAAATCGTAAACATTTGCCAGCTAAAGTTCGTGCATTTATTGATTTTTTCCGTCCCCGATTTATATAGGTTTAGAAGAAATAGGGGCTAGCTCAGTTTGACCCCTTATTTGAACCCTTATGTTGTTCTCCATTATGGCGCTATCTCTATCTCTTCGGTTTGGATAGCCAAAACCACCAGACGATAGTGCCAATCAATGCCACGCCTGCGAGATTTATTAACAGCATACTCATATTCCGTTTCCCCTTGGTTTAAATAGACGGAGACGATTAGCATTCGTCACAACAGTGACCGACGATATGGCCATGGCGGCGCCGGCAATCATCGGGTTTAGCAATACGCCAATGATTGGATAGAGCACTCCAGCGGCAACGGGAATGCCAACGGTGTTATAAATAAAGGCACCAAACAGGTTTTGTTTGATGTTGCGCACGGTGGCTTTAGAGATGGCGATAGCATCCACTACGCCATGCAGTGATCCTCGCATGAGGGTGATGTCGGCGCTCTCAATGGCGACATCAGTACCGGTGCCGATGGCAAAACCGACATCGGCACGCGCCAGGGCTGGTGCATCGTTGATACCATCGCCGACCATGCCAACACGTTCTCCTTTGGCCTGAAGGCTCGCCACTTTGGCAGCCTTGTCCTGCGGCAATACTTCCGCAATAACCTCGTCAATAGCGACTTGTTTGGCGACGGTGGCAGCGGTAACGCGATTATCACCGGTGAGCAGTACCACCTTTAAACCCAGCTTATGCATGCGCTGAATCGCTTCGCGTGAGTCCGGTTTGATAGCATCCGTAACGCTGATAATGCCTGCGACTTTGCTGTCTACCGCAATAAAAATAGGCGTTTGTGCCTGCAGTTCAAGTGTGAGCACCGCTGCCTCAACGGAGGCGATATCTATATTGCGATCGTTCATTAATTTGCGATTACCCAACAGAGCCGACTTACCCTCAAGGGTTGCTTCAATGCCATGCCCCGCGATGGCGGAAAACTGCGTGACCTTCAGGAGGGTAATCTGTCTGTCCTTCGCTTCGGCGACAATCGCTTCTGCCAGCGGGTGTTCGGAGTTTTGTTCAAGGCTCGCAGCCCATTGCAGTAATGATTCTTCCGTCCAGCCATCGATAGCTGCAAGCGAGGTGACACTGGGCCGACCTTGTGTCACCGTACCGGTTTTGTCGAGAATAATTGTATCGAGCTTGCCCGCCAGTTGCAGTGCATCGCCATTACGAATGAGTGTGCCATGTTCTGCTGCTTTGCCGACACCGACCATAATGGATATAGGGGTAGCCAAACCCAGGGCGCAAGGGCAGGCGATGATCAGTACGGTTATGGTGGTCACGATCGCCAGGGTGATCACCTGATCGCCTGATCCAAAGTTAAACCAAGCGAGAAATGTGATAACGGCAATGATTAAAACGGTAGGCACGAATATGGCGGAAATTTTATCTGCCAGGCGACCGATGCTTGGTTTTGATGCTTGCGCTGTGCGCACCATGTCAATAATTTGTGACAGCGTCGTATCTTTACCAATGCGTTTGGCTTGAAACAGAAAGCTGCCCATTTTATTAATGCTGCCAGCAACCACTTCATCCCCGGTCTTTTTTTGTACCGGGACGGGTTCACCGGTCAACATTGACTCATCGATACTGGAGTGGCCTTCGATGATGCGGCCATCCACGGCGATACGTTCGCCGGGGCGTACCCGCAATGTTTCGTCCAGGCCGACCTCTTCGATGGGGATGTCCTGTTCTACGTCATCGCGGATCACACGTGCTGTTTTTGCTTGCAAGCCAATCAAGCGCTTGATCGCTTCCGATGTTTTATTCCGTGCACGCATCTCCAATGCGGCACCTAAATTGATCAACGCAATGATGATGACTGCCGCCTCGAAATAGGCGTGTTGGGCTATGCTGGGTACCAAGTTCGGCAGAGCGATAATGGCCATTGAATAAACCCAGGCTGAGCCGGTACCCAGTGCAATGAGTGTATCCATGTTGGCATTGTGATTCTTGAGCGATTTCCAGGCGCCACTGAAGAAATGGCCGCCAGCATAGACTAGAACCCATAATGTTAACGTTCCTATCAGCAACCATAAAAACCTATCTCCAAGCGTTTCAAATCCGGGGAGAACACCCATCATACCGAGGATAAACTGTGGAATACCCACGGCGGCGGCAACGGCGGTCATTTTCAGCAGCTTGCGGTAGTGGCGCATTTCTGCGGCTTCTTTCTCAATTTCATCGTCTGCGCCGCTGAGTTCTGCCGCGTCATACCCTCCGGCGCGGATCGCATCGACCAGCGATTGTGCGCTGATTTCACCTTCAATCGTAGCAGTATGTTCCGCAAAATTGACGCTTGCGGATGACACGCCTGTGACGCTATTGAGGATGTTTTCAACTGAGCCGACACAACCAGCACAACTCATTCCAGTAACTGATAGTCGTATTGCGGTGCTCATGCTCTTTTATTCTCATGCTCCGTCGTGATTTCAGTCGCCTCGAAACCTGCTGATTTGAGTCTGCTCATCAATATTGAAACGGGGACCTCCGTTTCGACTCGTGCTGTTTTAGTCTCTAAAAAAATGTTTGTACGCATGATACCAGGTTCACTGTTTAACGCCTTTTCTATCGTGGTTGCACAACCATTACACATCATGCCGGGTATCGATAACTGTATCTCTTTGCTCATGTTCTATTGCCTCTTAGTGGGTCGATGTTTTTGTCAATACGATAGCTACCATACTGTCATTTGAGTGAAAAGTTGTTACATCATTTTAGAAAGATGTTGCAGGATTCACACTTTATCGAGCGATTGGCGTTGGTTGTCGTTTCGTAACTGCTTGAATTGGGAAGCGGTTAAACCAGTCACTTTTTTAAACTGTCGGCTTAGGTGGGCAACACTACTATAGCCTAGCTGATAGGAAATTTCCGTCAGCGTCAGCTCGTTATAGACTAACAGCTCCTTCGCTTTTTCTATTTTTTGATTGATGAGATATTGTTCGATGGTGGCACCTTCAATTGATGAAAACAGATTGCTGAGATAAGTGTAATCATGGCGCAGCTGATGGCTCAGATGGTCCGATAGTTTTTGGTTTTCCAACTGTTGCTGCTGTTGCACAAATGTAATGACCAGACTTTTTATTTTCTCTATTAATTTGCTCTTTTTATCATTGATTAATTCGAATCCTAGCGCTTCGATTTTGTGGCGAAACAGATTGAGTTGTTCTGCGCTAAGTGTTGTGTCACCAAAGTCCACCTCCCCGAGATGAACGGCAAGTGATTTAAGTCCCTGTTCTTGCAGGACGTTTTCAACAACGAACTTGCAGCGGTCGCAAACCATATTTTTTATATGTAGCTTCATCTCAAATCTCCATTTTGTTTTGTATGCGTATTGTTCAGAATTGATGTGTTTTAGTCACGCAAAGAAGACGGGCAATGAGTTATCTGAAATAAAAACAATATGTTAGGGGTGTGCGAAGTTGGTTACGTTTGGAATTTTATGGAAGAAATAAGCCCTGTGACGAGATGACAGCAACGCTTATTTCACCTATTTGATAATAACCCTGGTGTATCTTCTAAAGCAATGGGATTTCCTGTTGGCTGGCAAGGTTTTTGCTGATTACTTTGAGCGGAATACGCAGGGGGGAGGTTGGGAGAGCTGAATAGTTATGATTAATCTGGATTTTTAGCGTGATATGCTTAGCCCTGCTTAAACGTAGCTTATTATATAGAGGAGTGTCTGCTTGGGGATTATCCGCGATTTTCAACGCGCTGGCTTTCGCATAAGCTCCATCTTTATTCTCAGACTGCTTCCTGGTTTAGTGGTCTCTGAATTAATTCGATTTCGAAACCATCAGGGTCGCTCACAAAGGCAATAATTTCGTTGCTGCCCAATAGTGGCCCAGCTTCGCGGGTTACTTTGCCTCCTCTCGATATTATGTTGGCACAAGCCGCGTAGCAGTCGTCAACACTAATAGCGATGTGCCCATATGCGTTTCCTTTGTCGTATTTAGAAACGCCATAGTTATACGTCAGTTCAAGAACACATGTATCGGACTCTTCACCAAAACCAAGGAACGTGAGTGAGTATTTTTCTTCAGGTTGTTCAAAGGTGCGTAACACCTTCATGCCGATTACCTGTGTGTAAAATTCCACCGACCGTGTGATATCACCCACACGTAACATCGTGTGTAAGATTCTTTTCATTTTTACCTCCTGGGGTAATCCGATTAAACAAATCAGGATTATCGTTATACAATTTTTTTAATAGTTTCACAAAGATCATTTGGCATCGATGTCAATGGAAAATGTCCCGAATCTAAAGTAAAGGTTTGTTCTGCGTGCCAATTGGAAATCATTTCATCTTGTAGCGATAACGATACCACCTTATCCAAGCTCGTTCGAATATAATATTTAGAAACATTTCTGAAGTTAGGTGTGCTCAGTTTGGCAGGCGCTATGAACGGTTGTATTGCCTGTTTAATTGAAAATTTAGGAATCAACTTATTAATATATTCTTCATCTTCTACGTCATGAAGAAAAATATCTCGTATATCTTCGTCCTTGAGCGTCGCATAACTTTGATCTTCGGAGAAAACAATTTTTGGTAACAATTTACCTTTTTTATCGCTCTGCATTAATCCAAGCGGCGTGTCTCCGTTCTTAGGAAGAAAGGCACAAACATAAATAAGTCGATCAATTTTCAGGGGAATGCCCTCGGCGACTTGCGAGATGACAGCCCCAGCCAATGAGTGACCAACAAGGGTAACTTTTTCATCAAGATCATTGATAACGTCAGTCACTCTCTGGACGTAGGCATCCATGCTTACGTCGATAATGGATTCTTTACTGTTTCCATGTCCTGGTAAGTCCAGCGCAATAACGTTACTGCCATCGGCAGAAAGCACTTTGGCGACTTCTTCGAATTCCTAAGCGCCACCCCATGCTCCGTGGACCAGTATGTAATGCTTCATTTTTTGCTCCTAATCTAATTTTTATTCACATATATATTAGGGTGGGCGGAGATGCCCTCCGGACCGTGTTTATAAATTACCTATCCCCTGGAGATGGCTTCGCCTATCTCTTCGTTGGTCATCGCCTGACCGTCAAGATTCCAGGCGCCATCTACTGCGTGTACGACGTTGACATAGATGTTTTCCCTGGGTTGTTTTTTGCCCGATAAATCATGAATGATGTCTGTCGCGTCCTTGAAAAATCCCTGCTGAATCTCCCGGCTATTAAACGCAAACGACGGCACTTTCCATTCAACCCAGGCACCAGAGAATGCCTTGCCACCCGAGAATGTAGAATTTTCCGGAAGGACATGGACGGTGGCGGTGATATTGGGCGTCATGACCTTAATTGCCGGTAAGGCCGTGCCATTTCAGCATGGCATTGGTGATTTGCGCAATGGCTTGTTTTTCGGTTCCAGATGGCAAAACACCTTCTGTAAGAGTGAGGGTAAGTGGCATAAGTAGCTCCTTTTATTAGGTTTTAAAGTTTGCTCAACGGCATTCCGCTAAGTTGGTTGTTGTATAACGATCGTTATATATATTAGATAACGATCGTTATATTGTCAAGCGCAATGTGGTATAATTATTCAAATTTTTCATCAAGTAGGGTGTTTGTCGTGAGATATAAGTCAAATCAAAAAGAACAAACCCGTGAACGCATATTGGAAGCGGCAGGACGCAGCTTCAGAAAGGGCGGGTACAGTGGTGTCGGTGTCGACGGCCTGGCGAAAGAAGCGGGCGTCACGTCGGGCGCATTCTATGGCCACTTCGACTCCAAGATAGCAGCGTTCTCAGCCACTATTACAGCCGGAATGGAGCAGTTGAAGTCGGCGATTGAACATCTCCAACAGGAACATGGCGACAAGTGGTGGCCGGAATTTGCAAAATTCTATATGGGTCAAAAACGCACGTGTGATCTTGCCGAAAGTTGCGCGCTGCAAAGTTTAACATCTGAAGTGGGTCGCTCCAACGAAGCGATAAAGTTGTTGTTCGAAACAGAGTTGACCAAGATAGTAGAGTTAGCAAGCGGTATGCCGCAGGCGAATGAGCAGAATAAGAATACTATCGCTAGAACGTGGGCCAGCCTTGCGATGTTGATTGGTGGCGTTACGTTAGCACGTGCGGTTACAGATGAAAAACTATCTAAAGAGATTGGAACGGCGATACAAAACGCTGTGATTTCAACACAGAGCGCCGAAGCTGATAGCTAGGTCTATACCTTGCGCATTCCCTAAACTGGGTCAAACAAATAATTGCCCAATTGTCATGGCCTCTCCTGACACAATGCTATCAGGAGCGCTACAGTGGGTTTCTGTTTCCACTAAGTTGGGTTAATTCACCACTGCCTCCGTAGCGCATGATCTCATAACGATCGCTTACCTGCTCGACGGGAATGTCAAACAACGGCACGGTCTCATCTTCCGGGTTTCTGCGGACACAGTGTCCATTGCCATGGGGAACGAGCGCAAGACTACCTTGTTGCAGCAAGCGGGGCTCGTCACCGTCAACCTTTAGCCAGCAGTGGCCAGCTGTGACGACATGAAACATATGGCCTTATGATTTGACTATGTTCAAAATAGTTTGAACATAAAAGTAGAATTTTGTCCACTTTGTAATGTCCCCTGCTTCCTATTTTTTATATCTTTCGATTGGCATAGTAGTGCGCACTAGATAAATTTTTGTCTAGAGAAATATTTGTTTCGCAATTCAGTTTTGTATGGAATATTTCAGGTGGTACACGTGAGGTAAATCAGTTGAACCGTAGCGAGGGCGACTAAGGTGCAAAAAATAAAGGACTTTTCAGGTTATGTTGGACGATGGCGTATCACCCATACGGTGAAGCTTCCGCTCCTGCTCGCGCCCCTCACCTACTTCCCTGTAGGTGAAGCTGCCGCTCCTGCTTGCGCCCTCACCTACTTCCTTGTAGGTGAGTTCAACATGTTTTGATAAAGTGTTTTATTTTCTGTGTATTAGGCGTCCGCAGTAGGTTCAACTGATTTATTTAGGTTTATTCTTTCTATGCTTGAGGAATTTGTTAGATATGAAAAATTTACAACAGAAATTAAGCACATTGGCGCTGGCGCTGGTGGCGTTCGCGGTGGGGCTTCCAGTTCAGGCAGCCTCTTTGACGCGTTATGGAAACCTCAATGCCAAGTGCATGGATGGTTCACCAGCGACCTTTTACTATTCAGCCAATCAGTCTGACTCAGACACTTGGGTGGTCATTTTTGGGGGAAGCAATATCGCTGCGGTCGGTGGTGAGGATGTAACGACCGTCGGTAGCGCATTGGATGCGTGTTTCGAGGATGATGTTTCAGGAGATGGAAGCATTGATGACGACAACTATCTAAGTGATGGCGACCAAGGTCCGGATGGTCTTTGCGATGGTGTTTTTACTACCAACAACAGCCCTGCTCTTGTTAAGAACGGGATCTATGATTCCACCGGTGCCAACTTTGGCAACGCTCAAAAAATTTGGGCCATTGGTTCGTGTACGGGTGATGGTTATATCGGTGATACCGATATTGCATTGGCGCGTCTGTCATGGACGCCACTGGATCATATCTACTTCAACGGCCAGGATTTTGTGAATGAGGTTATTGATGTCCTGGTGAATAGCGGTATCGACCACGACAATGACAGCTCGACCAACAAATTAAAGATCGATGCAGGTTCTGAGGTTTTCTTCGGTGGGGTATCACGCGGCACAATGGTACCTTGGTACCACGGTGATGCAGTTTGCGACGATCTGACCACCAACGTGGGTGTCGAAAAATGTCTTCTCTATTCAGGCGCAATTCTTCCCAATATCCACAAGCCAGATACAAATACTAAGGGCGATACCAGCAAAAATTGGCCTGACTTTGTGCAGATGCGCAAAGACCGCTACACCTTTCAGGGGGGCAGCCACAATGCCGCGTGTCCTACGGTTTATGACAGTGTGTCTGTTATCGGAACCATCGACTCAGCAAAATATATTCTCGATACTGACCTGACAAGCAACTCGTCGAAGTCGATGTGTTACACGATGTACGGTTTGGTTTCGACCCTGAGCACCCCTATTATGATGTTTGGTAACCGGGGTGATTTTGAGCCAGAGTTTGGCTGGGACTATGATTGTGGTCCAGACCATCATAGTGCGAATTGTCTGCATAACCCGGAAGTTCGGGATCAAGACCTCGGCGCTCTGGTTTCGGCACTGCCCGCTAACTCAGCGTTGCGGATTGCAGACGGACGCCAGCACCTGATTCTTGGTCACGGATTGAACGCCAGTTGTGCCGGTAGCGGAACCTGCGCTGAAGATATTGTAGACTTCCAAGAAATTGGCAGCAACGTTGACAACTCAACGACCTACTTGGACAGTCTTGAAGAGTACTTCGATGAAACCATCGAAGGAATGACTACGTACTGTGTGAATAACTATTGCGAGTAAGACTGGGATGAACAACTGATGAAGCACAACTGAGATAGCTTCATCATAAGTAAACGCCGTCAGAGTCCTTCAAGGTTTCTGACGGCGTTTTACGTTGCTATAGTGTTAGACCTTGAGGCATTTGTGCGTTTAACGAATTATATCAGTGAAAACCGGCCAGCAGAAGAAGGAAGTGGCCCAGTTTAAAGTTTAATCAAATTTAGCTGTTTGAACGATTGTGCGGCTACAGTGTATTCATAACACCAGCTCTTGATCGCTTGCTGGCATCTCGACTAGTCATAAGGAACCTTAAGCTACTTCGAATTAAGAATCGTACCCTCAGATACCAGATAGCGAACCTTTCATCGTCCCTTATCAACTCTCGCAAAAAAGTGTTTCACTAGCTGATAAAAACGTGTTACATGAATTGGCTTTTCACCATGAAAGCGATGA
>VAPK010505702.1_pt1 | contig 27100 bp, 29 predicted proteins | sample 3395031 | NCBI WGS metagenome assembly VAPK01 (sample SAMN08290443, study PRJNA428436) | hydrothermal vent metagenome | isolation source: Deep-sea hydrothermal vent chimney 1 | place: Pacific Ocean: Juan De Fuca Ridge
CTGCGCGCCCAATCCGGCTTTGGGCCAATTAAACGTATACCGGTACGGCTGGAGTTATAATGAACTTCCCAGTCGGCTTTAAAAAATGCCTTAATATCATTAGCTGTAAAAAAGTCAGGTGCACCATGCGGACCATACACAACATGCAAGTGCCATTGATGATTAATTTGTGGGATAGCATCGTCCGCTAAACGCGGCAAATTCGAACCCGGTTTATACTTGTTAAATTGCAACACATCACCCGCGCTGATTGCGCGACCTGCATGGCCACCAAATTGCCCCAGTGTAAAGGTTGCTTTAGAACCAAGATAATCCGGACATTGAATACCACCTTTAATACCTAGGTACGCGCGTGCGCCTGCGTTGGTAACCTTGCCGATTACCAATGTTTGACCTACATCAACGTTAACCACTTGCCAGAAAGGAATAGCTTGTTCATCCAGATGCACCTGCATTTGCGCGCCGGTCAAAACAATTTGTGTTGCATGATTAAAACGTAAGCCTGGGCCGTTTAATGTGATCTCTAAACCGGCAGCGGTTAGCTCATTACCTAATAATTGATTTGCCAGGCGAAAAGACAAACTATCAAATGGCCCGGAAGGCGGCACACCCACATCCCAATAGCCGCTGCGTCCGGGGAAATCCTGAATAGTAGTTAATGTACCTGCACTCAAAACATCAATTGTACTGGGCTGTGTTTTAAAACTGCTTAAGGTCCGTGTAACAATTTTGCCCTGTTGAAAAATTTCTGACTGTAAAATTTCTCTCAAATATTTAATGTTATGTTCAATCCCATACAATTGAGTATCGGCCAACGCCTGATCGAGTTTTTTAATTGCTGTCTCGCGGTCATCGGCTATCGCAATGACTTTTGCCAACATCGGATCGAATAAGGCGGGCACTTCTATACCGGTTTCCAGCCAGTGGTCAATACGGAGGTGGAGGGCAGATGGAAAATCAACAGCGCTTAACAAACCGGCTGAAGGTTGAAAACCTTTATTTGGATCTTCTGCGTAAATACGTACTTGAATAGCATGTTTTTTAAGTGGCTTTACTTCCGGCAATATATCTAATTCATTCGCAGCAAGCCTGACCATCCACTCAACCAGGTCAACACCAAACACTTCTTCAGTCACACCATGTTCTACTTGCAGGCGCGTGTTCATTTCCAGAAAATAAAACTGATCCGTTTTCTGGTCATAGACATATTCAACCGTTCCAGCATTACGATAGTTTACCGCTTTAACCAGTTGCAAGGCAGTACGTTGTAATTTTTCACTTACCGCTGGCGGAATATTGGGTGCAGGGGTTTCTTCTATTACTTTTTGATTTCGGCGTTGTGTTGAACAGTCACGTTCACCTAACGCAACGGCATCACCCATGCCATTGCCAAATATTTGCACTTCGATATGGCGCGCATTCTCTATAAATTTTTCGATAAAAACACCACTATTCGAAAAATTATTTTCACTTAAACGCCGTACCGAGTTAAAGGCTTCGTCGAGTTCACTAGCCATCCAACAGGTTTGCATACCAATGCCACCGCCACCTGCTGTGCTTTTAAGCATAACCGGATAACCAACCTTGTCTGCTTCAAGTAAAGCATCCTCGACATTTTCAAGTAGTTGGCTGCCAGGTAACAAGGGTACATTGTTAGCAATGGCTAATTCACGTGCTGCATGTTTTAAACCAAACGCTAACATTTGCTCTGCCGTCGGGCCGATAAAAACAACACCTTCAATATCACAACGTTCTACAAATTTGGGATTTTCACTTAGGAAACCATATCCGGGATGAATGGCCTCGACATTCGATGCTTTTACTATTTCAAATAATTTATCCTGATTAAGATAGGTTTCACTGACCCGACCATCACCCAATGAATACGCTTCATCGGCATGTTGTACATGTAACGAATCACGATCTGCTTGATGGTAAACCACAACCGAAGTAATGCCCATGTGTTTAAGTGTGCGAATGATGCGAACGGCTATCGCACCACGGTTCGCTATAAGAATTTTTTTAAACATAGTTTATTAATGAAAAACGGGGCCGGTCGTCCAGCCATTTAACCAGCAACATTGGGTCGTCCCAAAGTGCGTAATTTATAATTAATGTTGTTTAAGCAAGCAAATATCCTTATACCTTTACCAGACTAAAACCTCGATTGGAGTTGGGTTATAGCCATTGCAAGGGTTGTTTAATTGCGGGCAATTCGAAATAAGTATAATGACATCCATCATCGCTTCCATTTCAACATACTTACCCGCTGCAGATATACCGTCTTCAAAGGTTAAACCACCATCTTGAGTGATAGGCACGTTCATGAAAAAATTTATATTATGTGTTATATCCCGCTTGCTCATTTTAAATTGTTCATTTTCAGCAACCGCTAACATCCAACTGTCACGGCAGGCATGCATACATTTTTTTCCCAAAGCGTAACGTACCGTATTACTTTCCGTCGCACAGGCACCACCCAGTGTGTCATGCCGTCCACAGGTATCGGCAACAATTTTCAGCATAACATTACATTCATTTGACATTAATTTTGTACCAGCAGACAAATACACATTGCCTTGCTCTCGAATGGTGTCCATTGCGCTGTAACGTTCAGTCGGATCATCTGCGTTATAAAACAAAGTATCCGCAGCCTGATTACCTTCCAGATCCAGAATACGAAAGGTTTGCCCTTTTTTAACCACTTTCATCAAGTAGTCGCCCGCCGGTACAATGTCGCGTGCAACAGCATTATCAGCAACTAAGGCGCTTTCTTTTATCATACGCAGCAACCTCCGTTATCAACACCAAGATGATAAAGTGTATTATTCTTAAAGCCACGCTGGTTTTCCGGATGTGAGTTTTTACAAAAATCATCATCGGCAACCGGTTCAGCCTGTTGGATCTGGTACTGAACAGGCTTTCGGGGGTATTGGCTACTCGCACTTAAAGGATGTGGACAGGTATGTAGCAACACCAGAGTATCCATTTCGAAACGCAACTCGATATAGTCGCCAGCATTGCTGTTATTTTTCTTGTAACGCAACTCACCTTGTTCGCTTACTTCAACGCAGCTAAACAGGTTTAAATTCGCCGCCATATCTTTTTTACCAAGGCCGTATTTTGCCAGTTCAACTAAAAAACTGTTGTAACCATTTTGTTGCCAATCGTTACGGTATTGCTGATAATTATGTTCACCCCACTTTGACTCGATAATTTTTTTAGTTGTGTTACCACAAACCGTTTCGTGCCAGCCAACTGTATCTTCCACAATAGAACAAAAAATACGCCCCATATCGGAATATAAACAATGGCCTTTGGTTAGCTTAAATGTATGCTGGCACTTTAATGTATCGGGTGCATTGTAGCGTTCAAGTAAATTTTCAGGGTTATAAAACAACATGCCCACATTCGCACCACCCTCTTTATCAATTAAACGCAGTGATGTTCCTCGTTTCATTCTGAGAGACCAGTGGCTGGCAGGGGCAATTTCATCTTCGTATAGTATCGTACTCATGGTGTCGTCTCTAAAATATCAAGTTCTTTACGACTCTGTTCAAGCGATGTGTCAATTTCGTCATACGTTTGTGTGTCACATTTTCCTAATGGAATATCATAGGTAATTGTTGCACCATAGGCATTCGGTGCATCAGGATCATGCCGAACTTTATCAAATACCCACAAACGTGTGCCGAGATGAAAACCCTCTTTAATGTCGTGCGTGATCATAAATACATTGATTTGTGTTTTTTTCCAAATATCCAGAATAAGTTTATGCATATCTTTACGGATACCGGGATCCAATGCACCAAAAGGTTCATCGAGTAATAAAATTTTGGGGCGCTTCATTAAAGCCTGTGCGATGGCCAAACGTTGCTGCATGCCACCTGAAAGTTCATGCGGGTAGCAATCAGCAGCTTGCTCTAAACCAACCATTACCAACATTTTTTGTGCCACTGCTGCAATGGCTTTACGCTTCGCACCAAACACTTTGCATAATAACTTCGCGCTTTCCAGCTCTTTGGGTATCATTAAATTCTGTAAAGCGGTTAAGTGAGGGAAAACCGAATATTTCTGGAATACAATACCCCGATCTTCATTTGGTTCATCAGGTATTGGTGCACCTTCCAGTAAAATCTCACCCTTGCTTGCTGATTCTGTTCCTAACAGCATATTTAAGAAAGTAGTTTTACCACAACCCGAGGTTCCCACAATGGTAATAAACTCACCTTTATCAACACTAACGTTAACATGCTCGAGAACAACATTGTCTCCATAGCTTTTCCATAACTTGTTTACGCTAATATAGCTCATGGCTTGTCACCACTTTGAGCCTGAAACCATGGGTACAACCGGCTTGATAATTTTCGCAATAGCCAGTCCAGCATAAAGGCAAGTAACGCTATCCATATCACGTAGGGCAGGATCACATCCATGGATAAATAACGCCGCACTAAAAAAATGCGATAGCCCAACCCTTCGGTAGAAGCAATCGCCTCGGCAGCAATTAAAAATAACCAGGCCGTCCCTAACGATAAACGCACGGCCACCAACAGACGCGGCATAATTTGTGGCAATATTACCCGAACAATAACCTGCCAACTATTGGCACCAATGGTTTGTGCTTTTATTAATTGTTCCTTTGGCAATTCCAGCGTTCGTGCCTGTAAGTCACGAATTAAAAAAGGGGTAATGCCTATAACTATCAGCATCACTTTAGATACTTCACCCAGACCAAAAACAATAAACAGTATAGGCAAGATCGCCATCGGTGGAATTAAAGACAAAGCCGTAACATAAGGCGATAGCTTCGCACGCACCAGCGGGATCGCGCCGTTTAATATACCAAACGTTAAACCGATAAGTGCACTTATAAACACCCCCAGTAATAAACGATTTAAACTCGCCAGGGTATCCACCAATAATAAATATTCACCCGACCGTTTACTCGGAACAAATGCCATTCGATTAATCGTATCACCCATTGTTGATAACGATGGCATCAGCTTGTCGCCCGGGTTTGCATCAAGCCGGATATCTGAAAACCACACATAAACAATAAGTGTCACAATAAACGGCAACATCCCTAATGCAACTTTTGCAACCAGGGATGGCTTTCGATTCATCAAACGTTTCGATAACATAGTGAACTATTTTTTATATTTTTAAGAAAGACCCTCGTTTCACCGAGGGCCATTATTAACGATTAAAGCTTACCGTCTGCCGCCATTTTCATATAAGACGGGTCAAAACGGAGCTTGATATTTTTAGCATTACCAAAAACACCGACCGGTGTTTCAATACCGATGACTTCGGCACTTTTTGCTGTCTCACCCAACAAGCCATGCGCAAAGCTAAACTCTGCAACATTTTTCATTGTTTGTTTCAGTTTTGGGCTATTCGTAAACTTAACGGCATCAGCAGCACTAAAAAACATTTCAGTGGTTGCCAGCTGTGCGTCATAACCTTTTAAATCTGTACCTGAAGCTTTGCCTAACTGTGTACGTATTTTTTTAGCGCTGGCAGAATTGCCTTTCATGTTCGATAGTATTTCATACCAGGCACCGGTTAAAGCTTTACCAAATTTCGGATTTGCCTTTAAGGTCTTGGTATTCACAACCATTAAGTCGATAATTTCACCCGGGATCTGGCTTGAGTTATACACTTTATAGCTATTTGGCATTGCCGTGATTTCACTTAACAGCGGGTTCCAGGTTGTTACCGCCGTTGTACCTTTTGTGCCATAAACGGCAACCATGTCAGCATCGGAGGTGTTAACAACTTTGACATCTTTCTCTTTCAAGTTAACACTATCCAAAGCACGTGCCAATAAATAATGTGAAACACTCAGCTCAACAAGATTTATTGTTTGCCCTTTTATATCTTTCAGGTTCTTCTTGCCTTTTAAAACGATACCGTCATTACCATTTGAAAAGTCACCCACTACCAATGCCGTTGAATCAACGCCACCGGCCGCCGGTATGGTTAGAGCATCCATATTCGTCATGGCGCAACCGTCATACGCACCAACGGTATATTGATTGATGGATTCGATATAATCATTTATTTGCACGACTTCAATTGATATACCGTATTTGTCGGCCCATTTTTTTACAATGCCGGAATTTTTACCGTAATCCCACGGCATCCAGCCAACATAAATTGACCAGCAAACTTTAAAGCTGTCTTTTGCCAGAACCGGCGTTGAAAACAAAAAAACGAATGTCAGTAATAAGAACTTTATTGAATGTTTCATTGATAACTCCCCTTAATGGTTACACTTTATAATCGAAACTGACACAGGAGGAATCAACGGTTTTTAATCGGTTGAGTCTCCCGGGCTTTTGTCCCGCCGTGTAACCTACTAATCAGAGAAGTGACTGCTTGATAGGTCGATAACTCTCGGACCAGTCACTCAATATGAGCCGGAACCCTAGTCATCTATTTTTAATAACTTAATAACATGTTTGCAACGGCCAACACTTTATAACTTTAAAACCGTTCATTCCTGTTGTGTGCGTTAAACTGTTGCATAGAATATGCCATCGTTACTAAACAATGACTTAGTTCTACACACAAAGCTTGAACGACCTATAATAGTGCAAATAGTTTAGCTGTGGCTCATTTAAGGGCATTCATTATTTATTTATACAAATATCGCAATTAAGGCGATACCTAACACAAAGCGATAAATAACAAACGGTATCATTCCCACGCGTTCCAAAAATACTAGAAACACATGGATACAGGCATAAGCAATTAGCCCGGATAAAAATACGCCAAAAAATATTTCATCCCAATTAACATAATGCCCAGCCTGAATTAATTGCAAAGATTTATAACTACCCGAAGCAATAATGGCTGGAATTGAAAGTAAAAACGAAAAACGTGCTGCGGCTGAACGTGTTAAACCTAACAGTAATGCCGCTGTCATGGTAATGCCTGAACGCGATGTACCCGGTATTAACGCAACCGCTTGAGCAAGACCAATAATTAACACGTCACGCCATGACAAACTGTGCTCATCACGTCGCTGCGAACCTTTAACATCAGCAATCCATAGCAGCACACCAAAACCAATGCTTGCATAAGCAATCACCATCGGTGAGCGCAAACCATTATCGACCATATCACTATACAATAAACCTGCAATACAGACCGGGATAGTGCCCAAAATAACCGCCCAGGCCAGACGACTCTCACCCACATTCTTGCGCTGAATACATGACGCAGTCCAGTCAACCGCCATTGCCGCCACCTCCTTCCTAAAGTACAGCATGACCGCAGCCAAAGTACCAATATGGACGGCAATATCAAAGCCTAATCCCTGATCCTGCCAACCGGTAACAATAGGCACCATTATTAAATGGGCAGAGCTTGAAATGGGTAAGAATTCTGTAAAGCCTTGCACTAAGGCTAAGGTAATAATTTGTATGAAGGTCATGCGCTATCCAATAATTTGAAAACCCATTATAAATGATCCCGCATATCTTTGAAATAAAAAGCATTGAATCTTACGTGACAGTTTTTACTAAAACCGATGACTTTAACAACCTCACCCATCTCGTAGGGCATAATCAATTTTTTGACGTTATTGGCAAGTTCCATTTGTGCTACAATATTATTCTGTTCAGTGTACCCACTACCGGCAGCATCTGCTAATTGTGTAATACCTGCACCCAATAAAAAATTTGACTGCGACGTATAACCCACTACGTCTAATCCATTTTCAATTGCACAGTCAGCCAAGGCAGTAAAATTAATATGTGCGGTTAAATCCTGCAAACCGGGATAAACAAATGGATTACTATGTTGTCGATGTCGATAAAAACAATTTAATGTCCCTTGATGACGCTGTGCATGGTAGTACTCATGCTGTGGGTAACCGTAATCTATTAACACGATAACACCCTGCTCTAACTTATCGGCAACACTGCTTAACCAGTCTTCAGCATTAAAATTTATTTCAGACTGGTATCCACACTCAAGTACTAAACCCGTTGCCTCCATTTGAGCAATGCGCGCTTTGGCTCGTTGATAAAAAGGATTATTTTCATCTTTAATAAACTCGCTATAAAATTCATTATCCTGAGCAACCACATATTCCAGAGCAAGGCCATGTTGCTCCTTTTTAAACCGCACCACCGGCATTGCGTCCAGTAATTCATTGGCAATCACCACGGCATGTAGTCGTGCAGGTAGCTCATCCAACCAGCTAACACGTTCGTATAAAGCCGGTACTTTTTCTTTAATATATTGTTGCTGCCGCAAACGTAAGTCGGCACTCAACTCTAATATGTAGTAATTATCGGGTAGCTTATTTAAGGTATCGAGATGTTCAAGAATGTCTACCGCCATTTTACCGCTACCAGCACCCACTTCTAATATGCAATGGCCATTAATCGCATCCAGTGCCGGTACGATGGCCTGCGCAATAGTTTGCGAAAACAACGCTGATATTTCGGGTGCGGTAATAAAATCACCCATTACCCCTAACTTGGTACTACCTGCACTGTAATAACCCAAGCCCGGCTCATACAATACCGTTTGCATGTAGTCTGTAAATAACAGGCTGCCCGCTGCTGCAATTTTATCCAGTACGCATTGCTTTACTCTTTGGCTATGCTCTGCTGCCGCTTTGTCTGGTAACGGTAAACTATTAACCGTATCTGCCTGAATCATATCTCTTTAAGCCACTTCGGGTTACAATACTACTATGTCGGAACAGGATTCTAACCAGAACACACAAAACAAGGTAGCTCTAATTACCGGTGGCGTTCGTCGTATTGGCGCTGAAATAGCAACGCTCCTCCACGCCAAGGGCTTTAGGCTTGCCTTACACTATCGAAATTCACGCACAGAAGCAAAAGCATTACAACAAAAGCTCAATGCTATTCGAGCCAATTCGGTCATACTGATCCAAGCTGATTTACACGTTACCAAAGGACTGAATGCTCTGGTGAAAAGCACACTGGATAGTTTTTCCCAACTCGATGTAATTGTTAATAATGCTTCGAGCTTTTACCCAACCCCGATAGATAAAGCCACTGAAAATGACTGGGACGATTTGATTGGCAGCAATTTAAAAGCACCCTTTTTTCTTGCACAGGCGGCCGCGCCTGCATTAAAAAAATCGAATGGCTGCATCATAAATATTGTGGATATTCATTCCGAACGGCCACTAAAAGCACACTCGATTTACTGTATCGCAAAGGCGGGGTTAGCGATGCTAACAAAATCACTCGCCAAAGAACTAGGGCCTAAAGTGCGTGTTAACGGGGTATCGCCCGGGGCTATTTTATGGCCAGAAAATGATATGGATGAACTTACCCAACAACGCATTGTGTCACGTAATTTCCTGAAATGTCAGGGTAGCCCAACAGATATTGCGCAAACCGTTTTATTTTTAGTGATGAATGCGCCTTATATAACTGGCCAGATTATTGCCGTCGATGGCGGACGATCGCTTAATAGCTAAAAGTCCACTTATCAAACTTACACCTTAAATTCATTCACCAGACTAATTAACTCACTGGCAACCTGACTCATTGCCGCACTGCTTTGTGCCGTTTGGCTAGCACCCTCGACGGTTGATTCTGCAATGTCTCTAATATTAACAATATTCCGATTAATTTCTTCCGACACGCTACTTTGCTCTTCAGCCGCACTGGCAATTTGAGTATTCATATCGTGAATAGTGGAGACTGCTGTACTGATTTGATCCAATGCCGCTCCAGCTTGCACCGCCTGTTCAACACTTTTATCCGTTTGTGCGGTACCCTGAGTCATCGCTGCAACAGCATTGCGCGCGCCTGCTTGCAACTTACCGATCATATCGTTAATTTCTTCGGTGGACTCTTGTGTGCGGCTCGCTAAAGTTCGTACTTCATCCGCCACCACCGCAAAACCTCGGCCTTGCTCACCGGCACGCGCCGCTTCAATGGCAGCATTTAATGCCAATAAATTGGTTTGCTCGGCAATACCACGGATCACATCGAGTACCGTACCAATACTTTCACTTTGTGTTTCCAGATCTTGGATTACTTCACTGGAGGACTGCATTTCACCGGCAAGCTGATTAATCGAATCTATCGTTTGGCTCACCACTGTGCGGCCATTATTCGCTTCGCTGTCGGCAGTTTGCGTTAATTCCGCCGCGCTCGCTGTGTTTTGTGCCACTTCATGCACGGTTGCCGACATTTCATTAATCGCTGTGGCCACTTGCTCTATTTCCGAGTTTTGTCGATTGATGCCTTCTTGTGCCTGCGCGGCCGTTGCAGAGGCCTGCTCTGCTGCATTGGCAACCTGAGTCGCCGAATTGACCACTTGAGAGATTAAACCTCGTATTCTAGTAATCATATTATTTAAATTTTTAGCCGATTCACCTATTTCATCTCGCGCACTCACATCGGCATTCACCTGAAAGTCACCATTCGACAATGACGTTAATGTTGAGTTAATCGTATCAATATTACTTTGTACACTCTTTGAAAAACTAATAAATAAATACCCCACCAACAATAAAATAGTCGCAATCAAACCGATTGTTTCGTACATAATACTTTTTTTGCTTAATATTCTTTTTTCGATCAAACTATCAAGCGTTGGTAATAAAGCATAAAGCAGTTTATCTTCCTGCTCCAATGCGGCTGTTCCCGCTTTAAAATAGGTACTTGAACCTATATGGATGGTTTCCGGGTCAATCAATTCACTTTGTGATAGCTCAACAAAACTTTGCCATTGCTGGGTAAAACTATTTTCAAAGGTTACTAAAGAATTTTTTAATCGTGGTGTTTTTAAATAAACCTTTTTTAGGCCGGTACTCACAATCGCACCAAATAATCTAATTTCATCGATTAAACCTGTTAACGTGGCAAATTCTGCTGGGCTAAACTCTTTTTTTGCTGCAACCCCAGCACCGAGGCCACGCGCCCGCCCGATACTGTCGGCCATTTTAGGTAATTGAACGATCACCGCTTCCATAATGTAATAACTATCTAAGTCAGGGTCGAGGGTTAAATTGGATCGATCGGCAACATGTAAAATATAGTTATGCAGTTGTCCAATAAAATGCGAGTAACCCACAAAGCTGTCCTTTGCCGATTTTGATAAAGCGCTATTGTGTAATTGCATCCATTGTTTTTGTAATGATTTAAGATGGGTTTGCAGATTGAGTTTGTCACTAGTAACCGCTTCCTTTGCCGCTAAACGTTCAAAAGCAGCATCAACAGCAGCAATGGCAGTCGTTATATTATCTTTAAGAGTTTTGTTTCCGTCTAAATAAGCGTTGGTTAAGCCTCGTGTTTTAGCTGTGCTTGTTATAATAGGATAGATATCTTTTAAATAAGCAATGCCAACACGTTCTTTTTCTGCAAACTGGATACTTTTAATATTACTCGCTATATCCAGAGTCATCAACCAAGCCACAGGGATAGTAAACAATACACCAAGCACTAACATTTTTTTACGAAAGCTTAGACGCTCCATCAAGCTGATTCCCGGTGCAAGCAAGACTGAATTCGACATATATAACCTCGTTCCTATTTAATTTTTTTGGCCATTACGTTAACTTTTACCTATCACATTCAGCTTCAAGTACTGCGATTAACCTACTATTTAGGTTTGATTTAACTTGGGTTTAATCTAGATTTAACCTAAATTTTGTCGGGTTTAATAGTAAGTTGAAGATAAGCATGTCACTGTATTTATATCGGTTTACACAAGAAAAACTTGATATTTTTATATCAATTAATTGCATTTGAAGTAAAAAAAGAGGATTAAAAAGAAAGTTCGATCGGCGTCATATGTTGGTTAGTTTTATCAAATTCAGACCATAAATCTGCAATACTAAGCTTTAATCGGGGATGAATATAGTCCGGGGCAAGCTCAAAAAGTGGTTGTAAAACAAAGGTATAACGCGTTATTTCATCTCGAGGGATGCTAATATGCGGAGACTTAAACGTTTCGTTTGCGTATAAAAGCAAATCCATATCCAGTGTTCTGGAGGCAAACCGAGCCTTGTTACGCACCCTGCCTTGAGCTGCCTCAATTTGGTGTAACGAATCTACAAACTCGGGAATGGATTGCCCGGTTTTTAAACCGACCACCAAATTCAGAAAATCATCACCGTCAAAACCAACCGCTTTGTTTTGATAAACAGTTGATAAGCGTAAAGCCCCGTACTTTATTTTTAATGCTTCAATCGCTGCACGAATGTTAAGCTCTGCATTTACATTACTACCAATACTAATGTAAACAGTTGACATTGGTTTATCGTTTCGCTCGGTCATAGAAACTTCGGTACTCAAACTAGCCTTAACGGCTACCACGCTCGATTAAAATGCCCACATCGCGCGCACCACGCAAGGCTCCCGGTTTGTTTAATTTAAGCTTAACCCAAGGCACATTAAAGTCATTACGAACTAATTCACAAACACGTTCAGCTAGCGTTTCGACTAGTTGAAACTCACTGCTTTCAACAAAGGTAATGACTTTCTTTGTGAGGGTTTTATAGTCAATCGTGTCATCAATATGATCCGATGCAGCGGCTTTGCTAATATCCGTTGCCAGTTCCAAATCCAGAACCACCGTTTGTTTAATCTGTCGTTCCCAATCGAAAATACCAATCACGGTTTCAATGCGTAGCTCGTTAATAAATATAATATCTTGCATAGGTTAAGGTTCGTATCTCAATATGAGTATGTGATTAATTTGAAGTTTTAAGAGCGCAACTATACACTGCTAAGCCAATTCGCTCTATAATACCACCTTGTTTTTAAGTCAGAAGTTTTTATTTAATGCCTATACTCGATATTTCTGTCATTAGCCTTGCCTACTTACTTGGCTCCGTCTCAGCCGCTATTATCGTCTGCAATATAATGCAACTTCCCGACCCACGTACCCAGGGTTCCGGCAATCCGGGCGCAACGAATGTACTACGGGTAGGTGGTAAAAAAGCCGCGACTATCACCTTATTTGGCGATATGCTAAAAGGCCTGATTCCCGTACTCGCTGCACATTACCTTGATCTCGGCATACTCGCCATCGCCCTGACCGGCGCAGCCGCTTTTGCCGGACATTTATTCCCTCTCTTTTTTGGCTTTAAAGGCGGCAAAGGGGTGGCAACCTTATTGGGGGTATTGTTTGGTTTTTCATGGTGGGTGGGTCTGGCAACGGCAGCAACTTGGTTAATTGTTGCCAAAGTGTTTAAATTGTCGTCATTAGCGGCACTCATTGCCACCGCATTAGCACCTGTTTATTTATACCTTTTAGTCCCTCATGCCACTTCCCTTATTGTAATCACTTTTATTTTAGTTGTTATTTTATTCTTGCGGCATAAAAGTAATATTCAAAAATTACTTTCAGGCAAAGAGAGTAGTATTGGTAAATCTTGATCGAGTTTTAACTTAAGCATAAAATATTTTTCGCACAGCATCACAGCCACTGCGATTAGAAAATTAGTGCTTTTTGCAAGGCTGCTGAAAATAACAGGTCATCACACAGGTTGACGAGGTTAAGAACCAGAATAAAAAGAAGCCAACCGTATAGCCACCCATTCTGGAAATATGCCCGTAACCACTCATTTGCATTAATAGTTGCGGATCAAAGTACGCAAAAAATAAAATAGTTGCAACACCAGCCGTTAAAAATGATGGCCACAAGATAGCAACCGCTTTTTGAATGGTTGGTATTGGTTTATATTCTGCTTCATTATTATCATTCTTATTCATAATCCCCCCTTCTTTAATCCGCGAATAATTGAATGCTCGTTTTATTTTTTATTTTTCCATTCAATTGCCAAGTTTTATCTGCTGGCAGTAATCTAACATACCATGCACCGTGCTTTAGTAAACTAACCGCTTTAGTATTTTCTCTACTATTATAAACGGCCTTTATCTTATTATTTTGAATAACTTGTTGTGATTGAATTAATATCACGAAAAAATCTTTACTGGCTTGTGTAGGATGGTTAAAAAATACCGTCACCACCGGTGGTAATTTTATTTCATTTGCCAGTTCTATTTTATTTTGTAGCGCACTCATTTCCACATACAGTTTATTTCCTTCTACCGACAAGCCGCCAGACAAGCCTATATTTTCTGCATATTCTATTTTAGATAAATCTCGATTGATCTCCATTGCTTTTTTATAATAATCATCAACAACCAAACTATCTTCATTTTCTATGGCTAAAACAAGCGTAGCAATACTTGCAACAACCGCCGTCGCGGGTAAAAAAATCAGAAACCACGGCCAAAATTGTTTATACCACGGGGTATTTATATTGATTGTCTTTCGCATAAATTATTTATTTAATGTTTGCATTTAAAATTACTCGAGTTCCTTAATGCTAAAATTCTACCTAACAAAAGGGCCAATAAATCGTCCGGTTTCTTCAACATGCAATTTAGGATTGGTGGTAGAAATTAAATCAAATGTTAAATTCTGGGCTGCCTTTTTAAGGTTAACAGGATCAACCTGCACACTAATGGGCAAATCAAGTACTTCTCCACGTTTAACATCGATATCCTGTTTTTTATTAATCACCTTGAGGCCATCAATACCACTCACCGTTAACTTATAGTGGTGTGCACGCGTGTCCATATTGATAATTTTAAGGGTATAGATGTTCTCAATTAAACCCTCATTTGTTTCACGATACAAGGCGTTTCTATCCCGAATAATATCCAATTCCAGAGGTACCCGTGCAACCATGCTATATATCAATGCCGCACTAATGCCTGCCAGCAATACCAAATAAATAATAATACGGGGGCGGAAAATTTTCGTTTTAATGCCGTCCATTGCATTTAATGTGGTATACCGAACCAGATTTTTTTCATAACCCATTTTGTCCATTACCTGATTACAGACATCAACACAGGCTGCACAACCAATACACTGGTATTGCATACCTTTACGAATATCGATGCCCGTTGGACAGACTTGTACACACAAGGTACAGTCCACGCAATCACCTAAACCACTTGGTTTGGAGTCTGCTTTTCTTTTACGCGAACCTCTGGGTTCACCACGCGTTTGATCATATGAAATAACGAGAGTGTCATCATCAAACATGGCGCTCTGAAAGCGTGCATAAGGACACATATAAATACACACTTGTTCACGCATCCAACCAGCATTACCGTAAGTGGCAAAACCATAAAAGAAAATCCAGAATGTTTCCCACGGGCCTAATCTAAAGTGAAAGAATTCAACACCTAGATCAAGTATTGGAGTGAAGTAGCCCACAAAAGTAAAACCTGTCCATAAAGACAATAAAAGCCATAAACCATGTTTAATCGTTTTACGCGTTACTTTATATCTTGTTAACGGGCTGTGATCGAGTTTAATTTGTTGGTTGCGACTCCCTTCAACCTTGCGTTCTATCCATAAAAATACTTCGGTCCACACTGTTTGTGGGCAGGCATAGCCACACCATAACCGCCCTGCCAGTGCGGTAAAAAAGAATAGCGCTAATGCTGCAATAATAAGTAACGCCGCAAGATAAATAAAATCTTGAGGCCAGAAAGTAAGTGAAAAAATATAAAATTTACGTGCAGGAAGATCGAATAAAACAGCTTGATGATTGTTCCACTGTAACCAAGGAACCAGATAATACCCACCGAGTAAAATAAAAACGCCAAGAGAACGGAATGTTGCAAACACGCCATGTACTTCACGTGGATAAACTTTTTCATGCTTTGCGTAAGCTTCGTCTGAAGCAGTGTCTTCTATCTCTTTATGTGGGTTCATGTATTACCTGTGTCTAAAAAAGTAATAAAATTAACCACAACGGTCATGAAGAACACACTGAAAAAGTTTATTTTGTGTTCTTCATGACCGTTGTGGTTAAAAATACTGGGGTTACTTTACTGGCTTAAGCTATAAACATAGGCTGCTAATAAATGTACCTTGTCTTCACCGAGGAAATTCTTATGTGCTGGCATATGGCCATTACGTCCATTAGTAATGGTCTGTTTAATCACCCCAGCCGAACCGCCGTATAGCCAGATATTGTCGGTTAAGTTGGCCGAACCTATTGCCGTATTCCCTTTACCCGACGCTTGATGACAAGCTGCGCACATCGTTGCAAATTTTGCTTTGCCCGCTTTCGCTTTAACGGCATCCACTTTACGTCCACTGAGGCTCATCACGTAGTTTACCACCTCATCCACACCCTTGGCTCCGCCTAAAGCAGCACCCATCGCAGGCATCATGCCACCACGTCCATTTAATATAGACGTTTTAATCACTTCGGGAGCGCCGCCGTATAACCAGTCTTTATCTGTTAAATTAGGAAAACCTCGCGCGCCTTTAGCGTCGGAACCATGACAAGTTGAACAATAGGTTAAAAATAATCGTTGCCCCATTGCATTGGCTTTTTTGTCTTTAGCAAGCTCAGCAATAGGTGTTGCTGCATACTTGGCAAACAATGGCCCATATTTTTTATTTGCCTGAGCAATTTCTTCGTCATACTGAGCGGTTTGAGACCAATTAAGGCTACCTTTAATATTTCCCAATGTAGGGTAAAGAAAAGTATAGCCAACAGCAAAAATAATTGAAATATAAAACATCCATAACCACCAGCGTGGCATTGGATTATTTAATTCTGCCAGATTATCGTCCCAGACATGTCCCATTACCTCGCCGTCTTTAACATCACCGGGACGTTTTTTGCTCGCCCACCTTATTAGCCATAAACAACCCACAACATTGAGCGTTGTTAAAATAATAATATAATTACTCCAGAAACTACTCATGATTTATCTCCACTGTGACCATTGTTGTTTTTATTTGTAGTCGATGATGGCTCCGCCGAATCAGCCTTAGCGGGATATTCCGGCTCATTAAAAGGCAGGTTTGCGGCCTCATTAAAATCATGTTTACGATTTTTACTCCATGCCCAAATATAAATTCCAGCTAATAATACAAACATGATGACAGAAAAAGCAGCACGTAAATCAGTTAAGTCCATACCTTTCTCCTTTTAACGTCGCGTTTTAATGCTTGTACCAAGTACTTGCAAATAAGAAATAAGTGCATCCATTTCCGTTTTACCTTTCACCGATTCAGCCGACGAATCAATTTGTTGTTGTGTATAAGGCACACCAAGTATTCTCATGGCCGATAATTTTCTGGGTGTTAGCGATGAATCAATTTTATCTTTATTAAGCCAAGGGAAACCGGGCATGTTTGATTCAGGCACAACATCACGCGGGTTATTTAAATGTACCCGATGCCAGCCGTCACTATAACGCCCTCCCACTCGAGCAAGATCCGGTCCGGTTCGTTTTGAACCCCATTGGAATGGATGGTCATAAACAAATTCACCCGCAACCGAATAGTGTCCATAACGTTCGGTTTCGGCACGAAAAGGGCGAATCATTTGTGAATGGCAAACGTAACAACCCTCACGAATATAAATATCGCGCCCTTCCAGTTGTAATGCCGTATACGGTTTTAAACCTTTGACGGGTTCCGTGGTTGCCTTCATAAAAAACAGTGGCACAATTTCAACTAAACCGCCCACACTGATAACTAAAAGAACAAATAATGCCAACAGGCCTGCATTCGTTTCTATTTTTTCATGGCTCATGCTTCACCTCCGGCTAACTGTGCATCCTTAGATTCAACTGCTAACCCGGTCTCTGGGTCGACATCCGGCATCTTATCCCTGATTGGTGAGCCATTAATTGTTTTGTAAGTGTTATAAGCCATTAACAACATACCACAGAAGAATAAAAAACCGCCGAGTAATCGCACCATATAATAAGGGTGGGTTGCTTCCAAACTTTCAACAAAGCTATACGTTAAGGTGCCATCGTCATTGACTGCTCGCCACATTAAACCTTGCATTACACCCGCAATCCACATGGAGGTGATATATAAAACAATACCTAACGTTGAAACCCAGAAATGGATATCAATAAGCTTGATTGAATACATTTGTTTGCGGTTAAACACTTTGGGGATTAAGGCATAGATTGCACCAATCGTCACTAGCGCCACCCAACCCAAGGCGCCTGAGTGTACGTGGCCAATCGTCCAGTCAGTATAATGCGAAAGTGCATTAACCGTTTTAATAGCCATCATGGGGCCTTCGAAAGTTGACATACCGTAAAACGATAACGACACCACCAAGAATTTTAAAATAGGATCTTGTCGTAATTTATACCAAGCACCTGATAAGGTCATAATGCCATTAATCATTCCCCCCCAGCTTGGCGCTAACAACATAAGCGAAAACACCATACCGAGCGATTGCGCCCAATCAGGTAAGGCGGTGTACTGAAGATGATGCGGACCAGCCCACATATATAAAGAAATAAGCGCCCAGAAATGTACGACTGAAAGTCGATAAGAATAAACCGGCTTACCCACTTGCTTGGGTATAAAATAATACATAATGCCGAGAAAACCGGCGGTTAAAAAGAACCCGACTGCGTTATGCCCATACCACCACTCAATCATTGCGTCCATCGTGCCGGCATAAACCGAATAGGATTTTGTCATTGAAATAGGAATTGCAGCGCTATTAACAATATGCAATACCGCAACGGTTAAGATAAAAGCACCGAAGAACCAGTTAGCAACATAAATATGTTTTACTCGCCGTTTCAATAACGTGCCGAAAAAGACAATCGCATAACTCACCCAAACAACGGCAATTAGAATGTCGATAGGCCATTCGAGTTCTGCATATTCTTTTGAAGTCGTAATACCCAATGGTAAGGTGATAGCCGCTAATACAATAACAAGCATCCACCCCCAAAAAGTAAATGCCGCTAGTCTGTCACTAAATAATCTCACCTGACAGGTACGCTGCACCACATAATAAGACGTTGCAAACAACGCCGAACCACCAAATGCAAAAATAACCGCATTGGTATGCAGTGGCCGCAAACGACTATAGGTTAAATAGGGAATATCAAAATTTAATTGCGGCCAGACAAGTTGCGCGGCAATGATAACGCCGACCAACATGCCAACAATTCCCCACACAACGGTCATCACCGTAAATTGTCGAACGATTTTATAATTATATGTTTCGGTATTTGAATTAGTTGTCATTATTATTTTCCATATTCAATTATCAAGATAATCTGGCCGCACTATGTTCAGCATAATTAACCATGCCGCTAATAATGACTTAAAGTAAAGGAAAAAGAACTGATCTAGATCAATAGAAATGCTTGATCTTTATACGACTAAAGGTTGATGATTAAGGTTTTTGTTTTTTTGAATCAATTTTTACCTGATCGACACAATCTTGTGCCTGCAACTCAAGATTTTTCATATGAATAATCTGAATATGCTTACGCTCAACTTTTAAAATTTTCAATTCTTGGAAATGTGTAAATAAACGGCTCACCGTCTCTACCGCCAGGCCCAGTAAATTCGCAATATCATTACGCGACATGCTTAAATTAAATTCTGCGGCAGAATGGCCACGCGCGCTATGACGTTTCGACATTTCAATCAGGAAGTTGGCCAAGCGTGCTTCTGCCGTCATCTTCGCTAATTGTGTTACATGACATTGCTCGTGTTGGATCCCTTTACTCATTAAATTCATCAAATGATGGCTTAAACCCGGCACTTCGACACTGAGTGACTCCAATTTTTCGAATGGGATTTCGCACACACTGGATGTTTCCAATGCTTTAGAATAACTACGATGCTCCTCTCCATGGATAGCGTCTAGGCCAATTAACTCACCCGGCAAATGGAACCCAACCACCTGCTCAGCCGAATCGGCCACTGGCGTATAAGACTTAAAGGAACCCGAACGAACTGCATACAACGACTGAAGTTTATCGCCCGAATGATAAAGGTAACTGCCTTTTTCAACCACTCGACGACGTTTGATAATAGACTCTAATTTATCAAGGTCGCCTTCTTCTAACCCCAAAGGCAAACAAAGCTGATACAAACTGCAACTTTTACATTTTGCTCGTAAATCATCGAGATTAATAACCGACTGCTTAGGCATACAAACCATATCCACTGACATTTAGAATGTCTCTAATATACCGAAAATACTCCTCATTGAGAACGTATTTTTACAAGAGACTCGCCTCTTATCCAAAACCCTTTATGGAACCTGTTTATTTATAGACTATTATAGGCCATAAGTATGCGCTAACTTATGAGCAATCAGTTAGTTCTTGTTCCCAAACAAGCCACTTCGAGATGACCAAAGCGGATCTTAGCTTTTGCACTATGCCGTTACCACTATTGGTATTTGGTAAAAAAAATACATAAAATGTCCCAATTCTTTAGCATAAAAAAAGAAAAAAGCCTTTAAATACGGTATGCTTGCGGAAAATCTTTAAGTATTTTATTGAATAGGAAAATATTATGCCCGTGAGTCCATCAGCTACTCGCACAGCCAGTATTGAACGCAATACCTTGGAAACCCAAATTACCGTTAAACTCGATTTAGACGGAACCGGTAAAGCTAATTTTAACACCGATGTACCGTTTTTAGAGCATATGCTCGATCAGGTAGCGCGCCACGGTTTATTTGATCTGGATATTCAAGCTAAAGGTGACCTGCATATTGATGCTCATCACACGGTTGAAGATATTGGCATTACCTTGGGGCAAGCTATGAGTGCCGCATTGGGCGATAAAAAAGGCATCCGCCGCTATGGACACGCTTATGTGCCATTGGATGAGGCTTTGTCGCGGGTGGTGATCGACTTTTCGGGGCGTCCCGGTCTGGAATACAGTGCCAACTATCCGCGTGGAATGATCGGTGCGTTTGATGTAGATTTAATCCACGAATTTTTTCAGGGCTTTATTAACCACGCCAATGTCACCTTACACATTGACTGCTTAAAAGGTAACAATGCCCACCACATTGCCGAAACGATATTTAAGGCATTTGGGCGTGCGATGCGGGTGGCATTGGAAGAAGATCCCCGTATGTCAGGCATTATGCCATCAACGAAAGGTAGTTTATAAAACGTTATTGCGAGCGAACAGCGTGAGCGAAGCAATCTTAATCGGGAAAAGGATATTTCTGAACAGATTGCCTTCCTCGCAATAACATACTTCGATAAAATTCTGTCCAGCTTATGAACATAATTAAAATCCTATGAAAACCGTCGCCGTCATTGATTATGGAATGGGAAATCTACATTCCGTTGCCAAAGCCCTTGAACACGCGAGTGAGTCCACACAAACCAACACCCGTGTGCTAGTCACACATGATCACGATGCTATTTTAGCGGCCGACCATGTGGTGCTGCCCGGTGTGGGAGCCATGCGCGACTGCATGGGCGAAATCAACCGCCTTGGGGTTGATAGCATTGTGCGCGAAGTGGTTGCTGCGGGTACCCCTTTTTTAGGTGTTTGCGTCGGAATGCAGGCTTTGCTGGAAAGTAGCGATGAGAACGAAGGCACGCATTGTCTTGGTCTATTCAAAGGGCAAGTGCATAGTTTTGCCAGCGCGTTTAAAAAACAACAAGCCAATAATGGCCTGAAAATCCCACATATGGGCTGGAATCAGGTACAACAACGCATCGACCACCCGATGTGGCATAATATTTCGGACTATGCACGTTTCTATTTTGTGCATAGCTATTATACTCAACCAGATGATAGCCAACTTATTGCAGCAACCAGCGAATACGGATTTGAATTTTGTGCCAGCCTTGCCAAAGATAATATTTTTGCGACTCAGTTTCACCCCGAAAAAAGCCAGCACGACGGCTTGCAACTCTATGCTAATTTTCTAAACTGGAATGGACAGCTCTAAACCTTTATAAATTTAAAATTACCTTTCAAAAAGTAAAAAACCAACGGAACCATCATGTTAATTATTCCTGCCATTGATTTAAAAGACGGAAAATGTGTACGCCTACGCCAGGGACGCATGGAAGACGAAACCATATTCTCAGATGATCCGGTCGCTATCGCTGGCCAATGGGTCGAACAGGGCGCGCGCCGCCTGCACATTGTTGACCTTAACGGTGCCTTTGCAGGTAAACCAGTCAATGCCGGTGTGGTACATGAAATCGCAGAAGCCTTTCCTGATTTACCTATTCAAATCGGTGGTGGTATTCGTGATGAAGACACCATTCAAACCTATCTGGATGCCGGTGTACAATATGTGATTATCGGCACCAAAGCGGTAAACGCACCCCATTTTGTTAATGACATTTGCCTTGAATTTCCCGGCCATATCATTGTGGGACTAGATGCAAAAGACGGCAAAGTGGCCATTGATGGCTGGTCTAAATTATCCAAACACGATGTCATCGACATGGCGAAACATTTTGAAAGCGATGGTGTGGCCGCCATTGTATATACCGACATTGGTCGTGACGGCATGATGACCGGCGTCAATGTTGAGTCCACCGTTAAACTGGCGCAAGCCGTCAACATCCCCATTATCGCCTCTGGCGGCATCACCAATATTGATGACATCAAAGCACTGTGCGCTGTACAGGACGAAGGTATCAGTGGTGCGATTACTGGCCGCGCTATTTACGAAGGCACACTCGATTTTGCCGAAGCACAAAAATTATCAGACGAGTTAAGCACTTAAAATATGAGTACTCGATTATGAGTTTAGCAAAACGCATTATCCCCTGTTTAGACGTTAAAGATGGCCGCGTGGTCAAAGGCGTGCAATTCGTCGATATTCGTGATGCGGGAGACCCAGTTGAAATTGCCCGCCGTTACGATTTGGAAGGGGCGGATGAAATCACCTTTTTAGATATTACCGCCACTTCCGACAACCGCGACACTATGGTGCATGTGGTTGAACAAGTCGCCGGTCAGGTTTTTATTCCACTCACCGTCGGCGGTGGTATTCGCACGGTTGACGACATTCGCCGGATGCTGAATGCCGGTGCCGATAAAATTGGGATTAACTCTGCGGCCGTTTTTAACCCCGAATTTGTCAAAGAAGCGGCCGAAAAATTTGGCTCACAATGTATTGTGGTTGCCATTGATGCAAAACGTGTTAGTGAAGAAGGCCAGCCCCCAAATAGTAATAAAGGCAAGTGGGAAATTTTTACCCACGGTGGCCGCAAAAAAACAGGGATTGATGCGATCGAGTGGGCCATTAAAATGGTCGACTACGGTGCTGGTGAAATTTTACTGACCAGTATGGATCGGGACGGCACTAAAGTTGGCTTCGATTTAGAACTCACTAGCGCCATCAGCGATGCCGTATCGGTTCCCGTGATAGCATCCGGTGGTGTTGGCAACTTAGATCACTTGGTCGATGGTATAAAACAAGGTAAAGCCGATGCCGTACTCGCTGCCAGTATTTTTCACTTTGGCGAATTTACGGTGGGAGAAGCCAAGCAACATATGGCCGATGCAGGGATTGAAGTTAGATTATAATAAACTCAGAACATCATAAAAAATTTATTGCGAAAATATATAATGACTCACAACTGGCTAGACGAAATTAAATGGGATAAAGACGGTCTTGTTCCTGCTATTGCTCAGGAAACCGGCAGCGGAAAAATATTAATGATGGCTTGGATGAACCGTGAAGCACTTGAACTGACGGTTCAGGAAGACCGCGCTATTTACTGGTCTCGCTCGCGTAACAAACTTTGGCGCAAGGGCGAAGAATCTGGCCATGTACAAACATTAAAATCAATCCGACTTGATTGTGATAACGATGTTATCTTAATGGAAGTTGAGCAACTTGGTGGTATTGCCTGCCATACCGGGCGACACAACTGCTTTTATAAAGAACTCAAAAACAGCCAATGGTTGGAAGTGGAACCCATATTAAAAGATCCCGATAAAATATATTCAAAATAACGTGGGCAAAATCACAGTTATTTTTATCTAGACAGAATATTCTTTATAGAATATGAATAAACTAAAAATACTTTTCACCAATACCCACAAGCCATTTATATTTATTATTTTACTTTCAACTAGCACTCAAAAAGTGTTCGCTATTCCCTTTGGTGTTTATGACCCTCGCTCACTGGCGATGGGAGGAACAGGTGTTGCATCGGCCAACAGCATTAATGCTATTTACTACAACCCTTCTTTATTAGCGACCCAAAAAACATATAAAGAAAAAAACAAACAACAGGCTTTTTCATTTCCCGTTATCGCTGGTCGAGCCTCTAAGTCGCTTCAAGACTTATCCGATATTAATAATAAAAATTATGACAGCAGTATAAGTGCTGTAATCAGTACGTATAATGCCAACCCAACACCCGCCAATGCCAATAGCGCACTCGCACTAGTACAAAACTTACAATCTGATTTATCCAACGTGTCCAATAAACTGATTTTAGCGGATGTGAGTGCCTCCCTCGCCATCGGCATTCCGTCTAAGAATGCAGGTGGTGCCTTTTATTTTTTACAGCGCGGTGTCGGCGATGGAAATATTAATGTCACTGCCACCGACAGCGCACTCATCACTGACTATCAGGAAGCGCTATTGTTTATTTCATCAAGTGGCTCACAAGGCAGTGCCCACCCGGAACTGTTCAGTGGCGGGAACCTGATCGATCCGATTAACTCACTCACCTCAACCGCTAACGCACGCGCAGCAATTATTACCGAAATGGGTGTTAGCTTTGCGGGAGAATTTATATTATTCAAACGAAAAGTTTTACTCAGTATGAAACCAAAAGTGTACAAACTTAAAACCTTCGACTATAGCTCAAGCATTACCAATAACGCTGTCAACTCACAAAGTCTGCAAAACAGTCAATGGCAACTTAATGTTGATCTGGGGGCAACTTATAATATTAATAAAGCATGGCGAGCCGGACTGGTTATAAAAGACGTGTTGGCAAAGGACTTCCCAACAAGTAATGGCAATACGATTACAATAAAACCACAGATACGCGCAGGCCTTGCTTACTTTGCCCAATCTTATACCTTAACCGCCGATATCGACCTTATCCCAAATAACGGTGTGTTTGAAAACAACAAAAAGCAATACCTGTTACTCGGTGGCGAAATCCCGGTTTCATTTTTTAAACTTAGAGCCGGTTATCGTTATGCGCTACAGTCTAAAGTCAGCAATGAAGACGGCATGTTCTCAGTAGGAGTTGGTATTAATCTTAAATCATTCTATCTGGACTTCGCTTATGCCGAAAATAGCGAACAAATCGGAGCAGGACTTATGTTCGGTTTTAACTTTTAGTTAAATCCCCATACCCTCCACGCCGCCAGTGGTTTAAACTAGCGCTTATGGAAAATATATTACAACAACTCGCACAAGTGCTTGAAGAGCGCAAAAGTGCCGATCCTGATAGTTCTTACGTTGCCAAACTGTATGCAAAGGGTCTGGACGGTATTTTGAAAAAAATCGGTGAAGAAGCAACCGAAACGGTGATGGCGGCAAAAGACGGGGATGCAGATAAAATCATCTACGAAACGGCTGATTTATGGTTCCACTGTATGGTTTTACTTGCAAATCAAGGGCTTAGCCCCGATGATGTACTAAATGAACTTGCCCGCCGCTTTGGGCTCTCAGGTATTGTAGAGAAAGCAAATCGTACCACAGACTAGCCTCTTTGCTATATAATGGTATCTTGATTTAACTTGCCACGAATTAAAATTGGAGCAATAACATGGGTTTTGGTGTAACTGAATTAATTATTATTTTATTGATTGTGCTGGTTCTTTTTGGCGCGAAACGTCTTAAAAATGTCGGTTCTGACTTGGGTGCCGCAGTGAAAGGTTTTCGTTCTTCAATGAAAGATGAAGAACACGGCAGTATCGAAAAGAAAGATAGCGACATTATTGAAGGCGAAGTAACAAGCTCGAAAGTTGATTCAAAAAAAGAATCCAATAAAGTCTAATCTGTCACAATTAAAATTTAACTCATTATGTTTGATATTGGTTTTTGGGAACTGGCCGTCATTATGATTGTTGCCTTGGTCGTGATTGGCCCGGATAAATTGCCCGGCATTGCGCGCACTGCCGGTAAATGGGTCGGCAAAGCACGCTATTTTGTCAGTAATGTAAAAAATGACGTACAAAAAGAACTGCGCGCGGAAGAACTCAAACAGGCGATTGCACGTGACGCGGGTTTAGATGAATTAAAGCAAATCATGAATACCGATCAATTTACGCTTGAAGAAGATGATCCCGGTTATTTAGTAAGTGCCATTGATGGCGATGTCGCCGAACAAGCAAAAGCCTTTAAAGCAACATACTCGGGTGATGCTGACGCTCGCACTGAAACCGACACAAAGACTCATGTTGAGGTTATGCCAGAAAGCACAACAGCTATTCCCGATGAAAACGCGCATTCTGAAACAAGTACCCCAACTGAAGATAAAACAAATAAAAGTAATACATGAAACAAGCCGAACCCTCACAATCAAATTCAGAAGCTGAAATCCCCTTTTTATCGCACCTTGTTGAATTGCGAAACCGCCTATTGCGCAGTGTGCTTTTTGTATTGATTATTTTTTCCGGCTTGTTCTACTTTGCCAATGATATTTACCATTTTATCGCGACCCCCATTATGGAAGCCTTACCCGAAGGTAGTACCATGATCGCAACAAAAACAACTGCCCCTTTTTTAACTCCGTTTAAGCTTACGCTCGTCGCTTCTGTTTTTATTGGTATGCCTTTTTTACTTTTTCAAGCGTGGGGCTTTATTGCACCGGGGCTTTACAAACATGAAAAACGCCTCGCATTTCCACTGCTATTTTCCAGTATCATACTGTTTTACACCGGCATGGCCTTCGCCTACTATGTGGTGTTCCCACTCATCTTTGCCTTCTTAACGTCCATGGCACCCGAAGGTGTCACGGTACTACCTGATATTTCAGACTATCTAGATTTAGTTCTAAAATTATTTTTTGCCTTCGGCGTAGCATTTGAAGTGCCCATCGCCACTATTATTCTAGTCATTATTGGTTGGACAACGCCTGAAAAACTGGTTGCCAAACGTGCCTATATTATTGTGGCCGCTTTCGTTATCGGCATGTTGCTGACACCGCCCGATATTGTTTCGCAGATCATGCTTGCTGTACCAATGTGGTTATTGTTTGAAATTGGTGTTTTATTTTCGCGTATGATTCTAAAAATGCGCAAAGAACGCGAGCGCGAACTAGATAAAGAAGATAAAGAAGATAAAGAA
>VAPK010569143.1_pt1 | contig 27055 bp, 23 predicted proteins | sample 3395031 | NCBI WGS metagenome assembly VAPK01 (sample SAMN08290443, study PRJNA428436) | hydrothermal vent metagenome | isolation source: Deep-sea hydrothermal vent chimney 1 | place: Pacific Ocean: Juan De Fuca Ridge
CACAACAGTGGAAGAAATTGAAAGCTTGTTGCCAGGGAATATTGATCTGGAAGAGTTTAAATAAACTTCAAGTACGGTGATCGTTTTGCGCTTACTTTTAATTGGCATATAGCAATAATCATTCGCTAAAGCATCTGCGCATTCAATAAGTACATCAATGGAATCCACCAATGTACCATCAAAATCGAATATTACTTTCATCCAATATACTCAAATTTCGTACTGCAAACGCAGTGTATATTGAGTGTGTTCATACATACCAAAGTTGGTATCTGGTTCGCCCGTAACATGAAGCAGTTCCAGATTCCACCGCCAATGCTGCGAAAACTGATCGCTAAAGCCTACTCTTAAAAGATAAGAATCATCGCTTATCCAGTATTGCCCGTCCATGCGAAGCTTGTATCTCTCGTAAGCTCCCATTGTCTGACTAAAGGATAGTGTCACTGCATCTTGTCTAAGTTTAGCGTAAACAACTTCTTCGGGAACAGACACTTCTTCATAATAATACTGCATAATAAGCCGGGACGAAGGTGACCATAATTCCGTTTCTACTCCTATAGCCGCCAAATACTTATCCGCAAATACCACCCCTTTTTTACGGTTAAAGTTGGTAATTTCTTCCGCCGTAACTGCCTCACGCAAATCCATCACTAAAGCATTATTTTGAAGAACGCCCAATTCCAGACGCAAAACTTTATAGTCCCATATACTGGAAAATGAAATACCAACATAGGTCTCCGTATCATAATGATAAGCCAAATGCTGCGGAGTGCCGCTATCATCAAGCAGCACCTCGACAGCAGGAAAATCAGGGTACCCCTCCCAGAAATACATTGATAGCTCTGTATCCCCAATAGATTTTTGATAACGAAAACCGTATTCTGGCCGAGAAGAAGCGGGCTCTTCGCTATCATCGACTTTATAACTACGGAATGAATAATAGGGAGAAAAGCGATTGTTGACCGAAGGCAGTTTTGATTGTTGGTATTCAGGAACCACCACAAACTGAAAGTTGCTGAGGGACGTAAAGACATCCCAAGTAACAGCGGAAACATGCTGCACACCTTCTTCATAATCGTATAAATACGGCACCATATACCGCTCAAGATTAACAGGGTTCACCCGATCAGCTAGTCGCAAACCATCCATTTTTCCCCATGAGATAACCTGTCTGCCCATACGAATTACGCTATTTTTACCTCGATATCCTATATATGTATCACGCCAGTCTATATCTGTAGAATATTCACCCACATCCTGCTCATCGTAAATATCCACTTTTTCATAAGCGACATCATAATAAATATTAGGCACCGCCCTAAACTCCCAAGAACCATCATCTGTATATAATCTTATATCAGGACGGATAGATATGACTTCATGATAGATATCTTTTTCTCGAATGAACCCCTGCTCTTCTAATGCATCAGAATATTCGTACCGAATCCCGACCGATCTTTCTAAGTTATACCCGTTAGAGATACTTGGAATAGCCGACACTACGAGGATCAGAAATCCGGATACACAACAAAACGACTTTTGCATAGTTTATTGTTAGCGCAAATACTGCAACATATGTCCGGAGAATTTAGATTCTTCCAAACCAATATTATACCTAATACTGCGCAGCTCCAATTCAGTATATGATCCTTCCTGGAGGTTCTTGGCTCGTATTAATGCAGGCGCATAAATTCCAGATTTATTCATAACATCCAAGGTTATAATCTCCCTAAGTGGCAAGAAATTTTTATCGTAGTTCATCTCTTTTATAATCATACTAATATTGGGATCCACCCATAACAGGCGTTTTGAATAACCCATTTTTTCTTTAATAGCTTCATTTATTGGTATAGCCTCAATCATTAACAAATTACGCCCCAATATATTTTCTTCACCTAGATATTTGTATCCATAATCCTTTACATTAAACCTTTCCATATCCGCATAAGTAAAGTCACTACCCAAAAATGCACCTGTACGTTTTTCATTTGCAATCTGCCTCGTTCGGCGCAATGACGGCAAATACAGCCACTGATCATCATCCTTCATCTGATTATAACTATACGATAGGAATGCCGTGCCATACTCACTTGCCGGTGAATCAATACGAACAATAGTCTTTCTTATATTTTTTTCATCGCGATATAAGATGCTCACCATACGCTTTCTAGCATTACCCGAAGCATCATATATCCTCATATTATACTTCCCTGATGAGTCATCCCCTGCAAAGCGATCTCGGACATGCTTCATTATTATCTCCGGACTGGTATCACTGCCGTTCCCAGCCATTACTGCGGCATTCCAAAACAGTGCTAACAACAGGAAAATTTTCAATACATTGGTCTTCATGATTACTCCTTCCTTTGCTGATAGTTAGCCTTAAGTTTCCAGCAACACCTCATAAGGCTCGTCATTCTCAATAGTTTACTTTCCAATACGAAATGTCATTAATACGGGCATAAAAAGTAGTGTAGTCAGCATACTCAATAGCATCGTCACAGCAACCAACCACCCCAGGGAAGAAACCCCTTGGAAATCCGATAACAACAAAACCAAAAAACCTGCCGCAATTGACAAACTTCCCATGAAGATAGGTGGGCCACTTAGTTCTGCTGCTGAAACACATGCATCAACCTCATTAGAACCATCACTTCTTGCATCCCGATAGCGACTTATATAATGAATCGCGAAATCAACGCCGGTTCCGATAGCGATACTGGCTAAAATCGACGTCCCAATATTTACGTCAACACCTCCTATTGCCATGATGGAGAACATGATGAGAAGTGTAGAAATAAACGGTACTATACCTGCTAAGGCATATCCCACCCGTTTAAACATTACAAGCAATATCAAAAACATAACTGGTATAGTCAGAATAAGACTCTGCACCTGGCCTTCTGTAATCTCGTGGACAGTTTCCTCCAGTAGGTCTCCATACCCACCAAAAGATAGTGATAAACCGGATAGACCTATCTCATTAGCATAAACGGCTATCTCATGCTTCACCTTTTCTAGGGTTGTCGCACGATCTGTTTTTACCATAAAGACAATATTGGCGCGAGAAAAATCCTTGGACACAACATCCCACAATGTGTTGCCACCAGCGGTTTCATACATAAGTGCATATTGCGCGACTTGTTCGGCCCCTTGGACTTTTTGAGAAGTAACTCGAGACTCATAGGAAGAAGGAATACCTACCTCTTCCACTGTCTGTGGCAATCGGTAGAAAGCTTGATTCTCATTATGGAATTTATAATTAATACGCTTGATATAGTCAGCAAGAGAAATACTATAGCCGACATGCAACAATTGAATGGCCTTTTTCTGCAATAACTCGATAATTTTCAAATTTTTTGGATCATAGAAGGCACCACTGTTTTTCGCCATCAGAATAACATTCAACGGTATTGTTCCACCATAATGGCCATTCACATAAGCATCAGATACCCGTATTTCACTTCCCTTAGGGAAATAACTAACACTTTGATTATCAATAGATATATTGCTGGCAAAAAAAACGCCCATGGCAAAGATTGCTATGAGTACGGTCAAACCTTTTCGTCTATGATGGATCATTGCTTTCGTCATACATACCATACCCCGCCGCATGCATGAAAATAACAGGCCAAAACCCTTCGTATTATTTTTCGTCGAACCCATCTTTGGTTTTATAAGCGCAATCATCGCGGGGATAAAGTACAGTGAAAGCAACATTGCGGCCATAATTCCGAATGCAACGAAATAGCCAAAGTCCCTTATGTAGATAATCTTCGTCCAGGCCAGAAAAATAAATGCGATAGCCGATGTAACTGATGTCATAATGACGGGGGAAAATTCATTATCCATCATGGCGATAAGGGCATTCTTATGATTTTTTCCACCACGTATATGATTATCGTACTCGGATATCATATGGATACTGTCAACGATACCAATGGATATAAGAAAAACCGGCAGCATTGAGCTAATTATATTTTGTTTTACATCAAGCAACGCCATTAACCCCAGCGACCACAAAATACTCAATATTACCACCAACAGCGGTACCACAATACGGCTGGCCGAGCGTAGATAAATGAGAACAATACTGAGAACGACAAGAATAACTACTGGAAAATACATTCCAGTATCATGTTCTGCAACTGCTGCAGATGCGGCAGCCATGACTGGCAGACCTGCCAGATAAATTTCATACTTTTTATACCTATCAGTAGATACCAGTGAATTCACTTCGTCATATAGAAGACGCATGTTGACAGCATCATCAGGTTCAATGCGTCCTTCAACACGAATTGCTATAGATTTTCCATCATCACTCACCAAACTCTTATATAACATCGGATTGCTTACTGCACGTTGGTGTATAGCATCCGCTTCTACCTTTGTTTTCGGCATATCTTTTACAAAATCAGCAACCACAAACACATCGTCATCCGGAAATACTTCCTCTATGTCGATAATACTAGTCACTTTCCTAATTGGCTGTATTTTAGCAACTACATCACGAAGTCCATATTTTACATGCTCATCACTAAAACTCGACATATCCCGTTTTAAAGTAGTTAAATCAGCGTAATCTTCTTTCCCCACACCTCCTTTAATAATTTTCTCCAATATCTGTTGTTTGTCATTGGGAAGCCTAGGTATCAAGGACTTGAGTTTCTCTTCATTGATTGCATGGATAAAATTCATCTCCCGGAGCTTGTCTGTCAATTCTTTAACAACGGCCAGTCCTTCAGGGTTGAACATACCTTCTTCAGGCTTAGAAACAACCACCATAATTGAATCATTCATACCAGTAAAATCGTTCTGAACATTTTCAAAACGATGCCTGGCAGGATGATCTTTTGTAAGAAACATGGTATTGGTATCAACAATCAAATCAGGCAATTGAGAAAAGAAAAAAGCTGTGGTACCAAAAACAATTGCCAGCGTTAATTTTGGGAAATTTATTCCGAAATATTTTAATACACTCATTTTTTACTCCTTGGTGTTAATCTAGGGAACCTCTGATCAAATCCTGATTGTTTTACGCTGGCTAAAGCATCCAGATTTTCCCCGAAGTTCCTTGCAATAGCATAACTAATCCGCCTCACTTCGTGAAAAATCTAAAAATTTTTATCGCAACCTAAATTCAACTAGACTTAATCAGAGGTTCCCTGGCTTAAATACACAAATCTAACTTCATTACGTACGGAGCTTCAGTGCTAAACGCTTTACCCACCCACTGTTTTTGTATCTTCTTTCTTCAGCCTTTGCATCTTCCTCTATTTCTAAATGGAACTTTCTTACCTCAACCATGGCATGATCAATAGCTTCATCAATACTCATCACTGGTTCAAAGCCATAGATATTCATGATTTTTTCAAGGCGCTCATGGACGCTTCCACTTATAACATGGTATTTAATCCCCAGTTCTTCCACCGTTTCTTTCAGCAAGGAATCAGAAAGCTGTCGAAATTTTTCTGACACCGGCCGATGACCATCGGCCACTAATGGAAATTCAACTGAGAGGTGAATAAATTCATCATAGCTTTCCTTGGCATGCTGCTTAACAATATCGCCTATATTATTAAATATTTGCATATAGGTTGGCTTTAACGGCAACATCAATAATCCTTTGACACCCTGTACTATCGGTGAGTCATTAGGATTGATGCCTACACTCATTCTTGCCATACCATAAACCCATTCATGCAAGGAAGAGCCATCGGAGATAAAACCATTTACCAATTTGCTTTCATGCACAATTCGCTCGGCATAACGCCTTATACCTAACTGCATCAACTCTGGAGCTTTGCATTCTTCCAACGATTTTCCCGGCAATGCATCAGGTAGTATCTCTCTCATAGTCTTAGCATGAGTGCGGGGAATCCCTGTTAAATTAGACAATGCCAGAGTCGTGGTTGTTTTACCTGTGGAATAGGTTCCTGAAACCGCTAAACGCAAATTGGGATGAGACTGTTCCTTTAAAGCTTCTACTGTAGACATATTCGTTTCCTTCATTGTTATTTAGAATTAACGAAGCACCATTTCCTGGTTTTTCTCTTTGGCTTTGTGCTTGGTATAATTGGGTAGCTTATGGGCAACCGTAAACTCCACATCAAAACTATTAAAGCTTCCTTTCATCTTGGCGGAACGCCAGATATCTCCGTCATACTTTATTTGTTTTGACTTTAACTATTTGTGTAGATGCCTCAAATTCTTCCATTGAAGAAACAGGGCGATTGCAATACATATTAATTTCACGCATCCAAAGATTATTCGAAGCATCCCGCTCAATACCATCAAGATTATAGAGTAAGGCTTGCGCGAGCTGGGCGATAGTGATCATGCAATCAATCGGTGTCAGGCACGGCCAATAAGCAGCACATTGACCTTCTGTCACTAAGTCTTCTAAAACGCTCTTTATAGCGATATGAGCATTGGCTCGCATGTTTTTGCTATCGATACTGATATCCCTGATACTCTGAATAGGCTTCTTGAAAGCGAGGCCGTAATAACGTTTATCTGGCATTCCCAGAGTGTCTTCTGCTGATGCAGGATTGTCTTTTGGTAACATAACACCACTAATCGGGTGCTCGTACTCCATATATAAATTGATGGAGCCTATCTGTGTTTGAAAAATGGATAAATAAACAGCTTCTCCACCCTTAATTTTCGATGTTGATAAAAGAGTGGCTTCAGCAGGAAATTTATCAAGTTGATGGTAAGAATTCCGTCCTGACCTCATGGTAAAACGTCGTAACCAGAGGCGCCTCATTTCATTGCCTGCAAGAATATATATGGTGCTTAGATACAATTCGCATAGTTGAGCGCTAAGTACCAAAGCATCAATACTGCTAAGGTGTGGCTCCAGATTGATCGCCCCGTCTTTTTTTGACCAATCTTCCGGATACTGAATGGAAGCCAGCGCCTGTATTTTTCCCCTGCCATTCTGGTTTAAAATAATACCTTCGCTCAGTGATTGAGTGATCCTCCTAAACCCGGTGCCAAAAAAACGCTTAGCATGCAACCCCAGCAAATCATCAATACTCTGAAAATGTAGAATATGGGACATCGGATGTTTCTCCCCTGTATTTATTAAATTAAACATCTAAGGTTTCCCGATTACGTAACATACCGACCGGTTGGTATGAAGTGTCTTAAAAAGCTATCCTTGAGTCAAGGTGTTAAGATGAAATTAATGTGACGGGGTTATCGGAATTCAGGAATTTAAAGATGTGGGAGGTGTTTCAGATAATCCAGTAGTCCATCAACACATAAATCTAATACCGCCGTGCTCTGGGAAGTCTTCGCCATTCCCAAAGTTCCTTCTAAAGCAGCAACGATAAATGCAGCGGCTTTTTCAACATCCAGACCAGGATCGATAACACCTCCTTTCTGAGCCCTTTCCAGGGCACTGGCGATTCCTGTGCGCCAGTTTTCATATATCCGATTTAAACGGAGGCGAAACCCTTCATCAACCAATGACATTTCCTGGGAAAGATTGTTGAGTGGACAACCATAGTTAATTTTTTCCTTCCCTATACAGTCTCTGGCGTTCTTCACCACCTCGATCAATGCGTCCAGGGGGTTCGACGCTTTTTGTAGAGGAATAACCCAGCGTTCGTATATTTCCTCCATAATCAGCTCATCAATAACGGCATATCCAAGTTCTAGTTTATTTTTAAAGTGATGGTACAGGGCTCCCTTCGTCACCCCAACATCACACAAAATATTATCGAGGCTCGCCCGTTGAAATCCATGGGCACGGATCTCTTCATAAGCCGCCTGCAGAATTTCAGTACGCGTTCTTTGGGGGTTTCTAGTGCCTGCCATAAATTAAACACTCTGTAATGTTAGTCATTTCAATTTTGATGAGAATAGCATGTTTATAAACTCATGTTTTGGAGTACATTTTCAATAGAAACACTATAAATTATTGATTAATCTAAAAAAATAAGTCTTATTCTTTGAACTTACTGGATACTACTAGAACACTGCCAGTGTTAAAAAGTTATTTTACCAAAATAACCTTTAAATCACATAATACTCCTATAAATGTATAATAAATCACTGCTGTCCCGTTAAGAAACAAAAAAAAGGCTTGGATTTCCAATAATTGTTACAATGGAAGTGCAAACAAACACTGTAAAATAAGGACATCCAAGCCATGGCCCATTGTAATACGAGCTTCGCACAAATACTAAAACTTGTTCCGAGACATGAATTTGAAACCCTTGCAAAACAGCATCATTCAGGTCGCGCCTTCCGAACGGCGTCACGTTGGTCACAATTTGTGACACTCACAATGGCCCAACTATCAGGACGAAACAGCTTGCGTGATATCGTTGATAATATCTCAGCACAGGCACATCGCTTATATCACCTTGGCAGCACTAAACTTTCGCGTTCAAATCTTTCCAGAATCAATGAGGGTAAAACTTACCGTTTATATGAAGTGTTGTTTGGTAAACTCTTAAATCGCTGTAAAAGCAACACAACAGGGCATTCGTTTCGTTTTAAAAACTCGCTTTATTCACTCGATGCATCCACGATTGATCTTTGTTTGTCGGTTTTTCCATGGGCTGATTTCAGAACAACCAAAGGCGGCATTAAACTACATGTCGGCTTAAATCATGATGGTTACCTCCCGGAATTTGTCACCATCACTGAAGCAAAAAATACATGATGTTATCGCCGGTCGAGTCCTACAATTTCCTAAAGGAAGTATTGTTGTCGCTGACCGAGGTTACAACGACTATGCATGGTATAAGCAGTTGACTGATAAGGAAATATTCTTTATTACACGCTTAAAATCCAATGCTAAAGTTCGCATAATAGAACGCCATCCCATCATAAAAAACAGCGGTGTTACCAGCGATCAAACCATTGAGTTTAACGGCGCTCAAACGATGAAAAAATGTCCCATTCAACTGCGTCGCATTGGCTATCGAGATTCTGAAACCGGTAAACATTACATTTTTCTAAGCAATAATTTTAAGCTATCAGCAAAAACAATCGCAGATATTTATAAAGCACGCTGGCAAGTTGAATTGTTTTTCAAATGGATAAAACAAAACCTGAAAATAAAATCATTTATTGGTACGAGTAAGAATGCTGTCATGACACAAATTTGGATTGCGCTTTGTGTTACCTACTGCTTGCCTATATTAAAGTTCAATCAAAGATGACAAAAAGTATGCAGCAGATTTTACGGTTATTGCAGCTTAACTTATTCGAGAAACGGGATCTTCAAGCACTACTATTTGGTGATCCTCCTAATAACAAAAATGATGCTACTACTCAGTTGGCTTTGTTATGAAAGTTAACGGGACAACAGTGATAAATCATATTGCGTGACGAGAGTCCATAACTACAAAGGAGAGTCAATGAATAAACAGAGATAAAGGTGCGGCCTGAACAATTCCCACCAATTAAATTAATTAACGTAAATTGAATTTTATAAACTTTAAATTTAATTAAATTGGAGGGATCATATGAGCCCAAACAGCAATAAATCAGATGTAATGCTATTAACAACAGGTGTGATTTTTGTCGGAAAGAACACTGAAACCCGACAACAAAACCTACTCAGCCAGAACATACCAAATGCAGTCGACAAAAGAAATGATGACATGCGGACGGGACAATTTTATTTTTCAAGAGCTTTAAGCAAAGTTGAGCCCAGTTCAGCCGGAGATGTTGCAGTATAAACCCCCGCATTTTCAAGCGCAGTATATTTTTCTTTTGCTGTGCCTTTACCTCCGGCAATAATAGCGCCAGCATGCCCCATACGTTTACCTTTTGGTGCAGTGACACCTGCAATATAAGCAGCAACCGGTTTACTCATATCTGACTGAATAAACTCAGCCGCTTCTTCTTCAGCTGTACCACCAATTTCTCCAACCATAATGACGGATTCTGTTTGCGGATCATTTTCAAATGCTTGCAGGCAATCAATAAACGTTGTTCCAGGAACAGGATCACCGCCTATACCTATACAGGTACTTTGACCTAAACCTATATCGGTTGTTTGTTTAACCGCTTCATAAGTTAACGTACCAGAACGTGAAACAATACCCACTTTACCCGGTTGATGAATTTCACCTGGCATAATGCCAATTTTACATTCGCCCGGTGTAATGATGCCCGGACAATTTGGTCCGATAAGACGAGAGCCCGAATGATGAACAACATGCCAGACGTCGAGCATGTCTTTTGTTGGTATGCCTTCTGTAATACAAACAATTAGCGCTATCCCTGCATCAACAGCTTCCAGAATAGCATCTTTACAAAAAGCTGCGGGGACATAAATTACAGTGGCATCAGCCTGAGTTTCATTAACCGCATCTTTAACGGTATTAAAAACAGGTAAACCTAACGATGTTTGTCCACCTTTTCCGGGTGTAACTCCACCCACCATTTGCGTACCGTATTCCATCGCTTTTTCAGAATGAAATTGTCCTTGTTTTCCGGTAAAGCCCTGACAAATAACTTTTGTACTTTTATTAATCCAAACGCTCATTTTAATTTAACCTGTTTAACAATTTTTTCTGCAGCATCATCAAGATTATGTGCCGTTTCAATTTTTAAGGGACTGTTATCCAGTATTTCCAAACCTTCTTCAGCATGATTACCTTCTAATCTAACAACAACAGGTACTTTAACACCCACTTCTTCTACTGCGGCGGCTATACCTTCTGCAATCATGTCACAACGTACTATTCCACCAAAGATATTAACTAAAATCCCTTTGACATTTTCATCGGATAAAATAATTTTAAATGCTTCCGCAACACGTTCTTTGGTTGCCGTTCCACCTACATCGAGAAAGTTTGCGGGTTCAGCACCATGCAATTTAATTAAATCCATCGTTGCCATTGCCAGGCCAGCACCATTGACCATGCAGCCAATTTCACCATCAAGGGATATGTAATTCAAATCCCATTCTCTGGCCCGAACTTCACGTTCATCCTCTTGAGTGATATCACGTAATTTTTCCAGTTCGGCATGACGATACAACGCATTGTCATCAATATTAATCTTGGCATCGAGACATAACAAGTCGCCTTGTTTAGTCACTACCAGTGGATTAATTTCCAGTAAGCTGAGATCCTCTGCAACAAACATTTTAGCTAAACTTGAAAGTAATTTACCAAATTGTTTTATTTGCTCACCTTTTAGCCCCAAAGCAAAAGCAAGATCACGGCATTGATATCCTTGTAAACCGACAACAGGATCAATTGCCGCTTTCAAAATTTTATTCGGCGTTTCTGCTGCTACTTTTTCAATCTCAACGCCGCCTTCTGTAGAAGCCATGAAAACAATCTGGCGTAAAGATCGATCAATCACCGCACCTAAATACAACTCGCGTTCAATCTCACAGGGTTGTTCAATCAATATTTGATTAACAGGTTGTCCTTTGGTATCCGTTTGGAAGGTGACCAGGTTTTTTCCTAACATTGATGAGACAAAATCTTCTACTTCCTGTGCTTTGTATGTTATCTTAACGCCACCCGCTTTACCGCGACCACCGGCATGAACTTGTGCTTTAACGACCCAACGCGGCCCACCTAACTCATCAAGTTTTGCTTTTACCTGTGATTGTTTGTTAATCACCCTGTTTTCAGGTACAGCAATACCATATTGTGTAAACAGTGCTTTAGATTGATATTCGTGTAGATTCATAATAATTACCTGATTCGTACTATTTAAATTTTTTTCTGATGTAATATTTTGCTAAATAAGCATTCCTGATACCAGAGCACTTTTACTCTGTAGGCTGGATCAAAGAGCACCCCAAGAGTGCTTCCTTAAGTTGTTTATTAACAACCTTCAGGGCGTAAGACGACGGATCCAGAGGTTCAGATTTTAGATGGATCCGCTTCGCTTGATCCCCCCTACATTTGTCTTAATGTTCTTGATATCTTACTGGTCTTAATTCTTTCGCGGCCTGGCTTTATGAATCGCGCGAGCATCTACATCCAATGCGGCTTCATGCACGGCTTCTGAAAGTGATGGATGAGCAAACATGGTCATAGCCAGATCTTCACTACTACTTCCAAATTCCATCGCAATCACAGCCTGACCAATAAGTTCTGAAACGTGAGCACCCAGCATGTGCACCCCGAGTATACGATCAGTTTTTGCATCGGCTAGTATTTTTATCATACCATCTGTTTGCGCAGTAGCACGAGCGCGACCATTACTGGCAAAAGGAAAAACACCAACATGATAATCAATAGCCGATTTTTTTAACGCTTGTTCAGTTTGGCCACACCAGGCAATCTCGGGCTCAGTATATACGACAAAAGGTACCGTTTCATAATTTACTCGCGCAGATTGTCCCGCAAGTAACTCAGCCACCATCATGCCCTCTTCTGACCCTTTATGCGCTAACATTGGTCCACGCACAACATCACCTATTGCATAAATACCCGCTATACCGGTTTCACACTGTTTATTAACTTCAATAAAACCTTTCTCATCCAGTTTTATACCTGCATCTGCTGCAATAATATTTTGACTATTTGGTTCTCGTCCAATAGCTACAATGATCTTATCAAAACATTCTTCATGTTTACCTTTCTCATTCACATAAAATAAACAAACCTGGTTATTCCTGATTTCATAACCTGTAATAGTTGTAGCAAAACGAAAATCAAGCCCCTGCTTTTGAAATAAAGTGGATGTTTGTTTCATTATTTGTTCATCCGCAGCAGGCAATAATGTCTTGCTTGATTTGAATAAACTCACTTTTGAACCAAGGCGACGCCAGACACTTCCCAGTTCAAGACCAATAACCCCGGCTCCCAGTACTGCTATCGAGTCGGGTACTGAATCAAAATCCAGAGCAGCGGTTGAATCGACAATTAAATCATCGGTATACGGTATATCTGGATAGGCTTTTGCCAATGAACCCGGTGCTAAAATAATATTCGTCGCTTTAATTATATCCTTGTTTCCATTTTCCTTAAGTATCACTTCAACTTTCTTATCCTTTAACAATTTTCCATGGCCTGATAGTAAAGCAATACCATTAGCCTCAAACAGCGCAGCAATACCACCGGTTAATTCTCTTACTACCTGCTCCTTACGTTTAATCAACTTTTTCAAATCCAACGATAAATTTTTTATTTTAATACCGTGATTTTTAAACTGATGCCTGGCTTTTTCATATAACTCAGATGATTCAAGCAATGCTTTGGAAGGAATACATCCTACATTAAGACAAGTTCCCCCTAATGAAGGTTTACCATCATTATCAAACCAGTCATCAATACATGCCGTTTTCAGGCCTAATTGGGCACAACGTATTGCAGCAACATAACCTGCTGGTCCGGCTCCGATCACAATGACATCATATGTTTGCATAAGTTATTGCCTTTTATATTTGTAATATCAATCTTGCGGGATCTTCAATCATTTCTTTTATCGCCACCAGAAACTGGACAGCTTCTTTGCCATCAATAATGCGATGGTCATATGAAAAAGCCAGGTACATCATTGGCCGAATAACAATCTCATTATCTTCAACCATCGCACGTTGTTGTATTTTATGCATACCCAGGATGCCACTTTGTGGAGGATTTAATATTGGTGTTGAGAGTAACGAACCAAATACACCTCCATTAGTAATGCTGAAAGTACCACCGGTAATTTCTTCAATCGTTAAAGCGCCTTCTTTTGCTTGTTGCCCAAAATAATTAATTTGTTGTTCTATTTGAGCAACACTGAGTTGTTCTGCATCTCTTAATATGGGAACAACCAGGCCACGAGGTGATCCCACTGCAATACCTATATCAAAAAAACCGTGATAAACAATATCATCACCGTCAATAGAAGCGTTCACCCCGGGAAAACGTTTAAGTGCTGCAACAACCGCAGTGACAAAAAAAGACATAAAACCCAGCCGGACACCATGTGTTTTTTCAAATTTATCCTGATACAGTTTCCTCAACGTCATAACAGGCTGCATATTAACTTCATTAATGGTTGTGAGTATTGCAGCGGTTTGTTGTGCTTGCAGCAAACGTTCAGCAATTCGTTTCCGTAATCGTGTCATAGGTACACGTTTTTCTATCCTTTCACCTTCAAAAGCTACTGGACTAATTGAATCTGATTTTTCTTTCTGCTTATCTGATTTATTTTCAATGAATGAAATAACATCTTCTTTTAATACACGCCCACCTTTCCCTGTGCCGATAATTTGTTTTGCTTCTAAATTATTTTCATTGATCATTTTTTGAGCTGAAGGTGTAATGATGGCTTCTTCGCTATTCTCCTTGTTTTCTTTTACTGCTTCAGAAGCCATAACTGATTCTGCTTGCTGTTTTATTCCCGTTTGTTTAGTGATGTGTGCAATAACCTGACCGGATAAAACTATTTCACCTTCTTCAACCAAAAGGTCATCAATAACACCATCCTCAAGACTAGGCACCTCAAAAATAACCTTATCTGTTTCTATATCGACAATAACTTCACCATGAGCCACCCGATCACCTGGTTTTTTATGCCATGTGGTTAAGGTTCCATCAGTAACGGACTCAGGGAAAACAGGTACTTTAATTTCAGTTGACATAATGTCATTCCTTATAACTTAAAGATCATTACTATTTTTAATTTAACCCAATGCTTCACATAATAAATCTTCTAACTGTTTTTTATGTAATGACATATATCCTACAGCTGGTGCAGCAAGCGATGGTCGTCCAACATATTCAAGATAATGTTCACTTTTCCCTATTGCTCGACGTACATGATGTTGACTTGAATACCATGCACCCTGATTCATAGGTTCTTCCTGACACCAGATAAATTTATTTGCATTAGAATAACGGTTAGTTTGTTCACGCGTTAATTCATCGGGGAATGGGTACAGTTGTTCAATTCTTATAATGGCGACATCATCACGCTTTTCTTTATGACGTTTCTCCAGCAAATCATAAAAAACCTTACCACTACATAAGATGACGCGTTTAACTTTTTCATCCTCAAGGTCATCAACTTCAGGAATAACCATTTTAAAGTGCCCGTCAGTTAATTCTGAAAGTTCACTTGCAGCAACGGGATGTCGTAATAAACTTTTTGGCGTCATAACAATTAAGGGGCGACGACATTTCATTAGCATCTGACGACGTAACAGGTGAAATATTTGCGCTGCATTCGTTGGCATACATACTTGCATATTATGTTGTGCACAAAGTTGCAGGTAACGTTCTAATCTTGCTGAAGAGTGTTCCGGGCCCTGACCCTCCAGTCCATGGGGTAAAAACATAACCAGTCCCGACAGGCGGTTCCATTTTTGTTCACCGGCACTAATAAACTGATCAATAACAACTTGTGCATTATTGGCAAAATCCCCAAATTGTGCTTCCCAGATTGTTAATGTGTTAGGTTCAGTTGTTGTATATCCATATTCAAACGCCAGTACTGCTGCTTCTGATAGTAGTGAATTAATTACAAGAAAATTATTTTCAACACCTTTAAGGTTGCGCAGAGGAACATAAACCGTAGTATTTTTTTGGTTATGTAATACCGCATGACGATGAAAAAACGTACCTCGACCACTGTCTTGTCCTGATAAACGAACATCAAAACCATCCTTTAATAAACTGGCATAAGCCATTGTCTCGGCGAAGCCCCAGTCAATTGGCAACTCACTTTCAGCCATTTTTTTTCTGTTATCAAGAATTTTTTTAACCGTGGGGTGTAATTCAAAACCTTCGGGGATAACTTCCAGCTGTTTATGTAGTTCAACAAGAACCTTATTATCTATTTTTGTTTCAATAGAAAATTCGCAGTCATTACCTTTAAATTCACTCCAGTCTGCCACATAAGAATATATCTTTTTTTCTGTTGGAATTATTTCAGCTACCACAGAATGAGCCGATTCAAGTGCTTCACGATATTCACGCGTCAACTCTTCGACCTCATACTGTAAAATAGTTTTTTCTTTTAATAATTTATTCGCGTAGACCTGTCTTGTAGTTTGCATTTGTTTGATTTTTTTATACATATCAGGCTGTGTTGCCATCGGTTCATCAGCCTCACTGTGACCATGACGTCGATAACAAACCATATCAATCACAACGTCTTTACAATATTTCATGCGATAATCAAGAGCTATTTGCGTTACCAGCAAGACAGACTCTGGATCATCACCGTTAACGTGGAATATAGGCGCATTAACCATTTTTGCCACATCAGTACAATATAATGTAGAACGTGCATCTTCCTGGTTGCTGGTTGTAAAACCAATTTGATTATTTATCACTATGTGTACAGTCCCTTTGGTTGAGTAACCACGCGATTGGGACATATTAAATGTTTCCATATTGATCCCCTGACCTGCAAATGCAGCATCACCATGAATCAACACAGGTAAAACTTTTTTACCTTCTTTATCCTTTCGTCGATCCTGCCTGGCGCGAACAGAGCCTTCGACCACTGGCCCGACGATTTCCAGGTGTGATGGGTTAAAGGCAAGAGATAAATGAATAGCATCATCTGCCGTTTTTAAATCAGAAGAGAAACCCATGTGATATTTAACATCACCCGTGCCGGTATTTTTATTATTCTTACCTTCAAACTCCATAAAAAGTTCTTCCGGTGTTTTCCCCATAATATTAACCAGTACATTCAAACGACCACGATGTGCCATACCAATGGCTATCTCCATCACAGCATGTTTATCACCCGCCCGAAGTATTAAACCTTTTAACATTGGAATAAGACTTTCACCGCCCTCCAGTGAAAATCTCTTTTGACCTATATATTTAACATGAAGATATTGTTCCAGACCTTCAGCAGCAATTAACTGTTTGAGTAGTTCATGTTTTATTTCTTTTGAATAAGGCGGTTTACCCTGCCGACCTTCAAGATAACTTTGAATCCAGCGCTTTTCACCTGTATCGCTGATATGCATGTACTCAGCGCCAACACTACCGAGATAGGTTGACTCAATAATAACTAAAATTTCACTCAAGCTTGCCGTATCCGGGCCGACTAACGATCCAGTATTAAATACCGTATTAAGATCATCTTTAGATAGCTGGTAATACTCTAATGTTAGTTCGGGAATATCAACACGATTTTCCTGTCCAAAAGGATTAAGATTTGCCCATTGATGACCTTTAAATCGATGGGCATTGATTAACTGTAAAACTTTAACCTGTTTTTCATCTATAGATTTTTGTTGTGTGGTGTTTTTTGTTTTTATAGCAAACTTTTCCAAATGACGAAATTGTTCCTTAATTTCTTCATGAGACACGTCTGGCTTGATTGGGTCAGGATGGGTTGTGCTTTGTAATAATGCATCAAAATAGTTACACCATTTTTCACTAACGCTATCTCTATCTTCAAGATAGGATTCATAAAGTTGCTCAAGATAACTCGCATTACTTCCCGCTAATGCTGAGCTTTCCCATAATTTTTCTAATCCATTTTGTTTAACCGGAGAATCCATAACTATCCATTAGGGTCTATTTATACTAATTACTCTTATTTTATTTATCGGTCAAAACTTAAATTCCTATAGCTATAAACGTACTATTCCAATAACAGCATAGTTAAAAATGAAAAATAATGCACAAAGCTAAATATAACTCAGCAAAAACATACATAAAAAAAGTATATAAAAGATAGAATGAAAAATCGTTGCCAACGATTTCAAATCAGGGACAAATAAGTGACGCTAATTTATACACCTGATTAAGAAAATAAGAGACCAGATGGTAAAACACAAATAGACTTAACTTGTGATCTGACCATCAGATAAATGTAGAATACGATCCATTTTATTAGCAAAATTTAAATCATGTGTGACCACAACAAAGCTGGTATTTAACTCACGATTAACTTCTCGCATTAATGCATAAACCTGTTCAGCAGTTTTACCATCAAGGTTACCCGTCGGCTCATCGGCTAAAATACATGTTGGGTGAGTCACCAATGCACGAGCTAATGCCGCGCGCTGACGTTCTCCACCAGATAATTCACCTGGTTTATGTTTGACTCGATGTCCTAATCCTACTCGTTCAAGCATGTTGCAGGCTTTTTGTGTTGCTTCCTTTGTACTTAAACCACGAATAAGTAACGGCATAGCAACATTTTCTAACGCGCTAAATTCAGGTAATAAATGATGGAATTGATAAACAAAACCCAAATTTTGATTTCGCAATAAACCGCGCTGAGTTTCATCCAGTGAAGCCATATCTTTACCGGCTACTTCAACTCGTCCTCTTGTCGGTAAATCCAGACCACCTAACAATTGCAGTAAGGTACTTTTTCCCGAACCAGATGAACCAATGATAGCAACCTGTTCACCTTTACTAATACTTAAAGAAATGTCTTTTAATACTTCAACCTCTGTGGGGCCTTCAGTAAATGTTTTACTCAAACCTTCACACATTAAAACGATGTCAGAAGCACTGCTTTCTGATGTGTTATTCATAACGCAATGCCTCCGCAGGTTGAGTCTTACTCGCTCGCCATGCAGGATAAAGTGTTGCCACTAGTCCAAGAATGAGAGAAATTGAACAAATTGTCCAAACATCATCCCAATGCAAATCAGACGGTACAACACTAATGTAATAAACAGCAGGATCAAGAATGTGTATGCCAAATATTCCTTCTAAAAATGGCACAACGGTATCAAGATTTAAAGCCAGACTCACTCCGCCAATAGTCCCTATCAGGGTACCAATAAAGCCAATGATCGCGCCTTGCACCATAAAGATCCCCATAATACTGCGAGGTGATGCGCCTAACGTTCTTAAAATTGCGATATCACTTTGTTTATCGGTAACAACCATGACCAGAGTTGAAACAATATTAAATGCCGCAACTGCAACAATGAGCAGTAATAATAAAAAGATCATGCGCTTCTCTATTTTTACCGCGCGGAACCAGTTTGCATGATAACTACTCCAGTCCCGCACCCAATATTCACTTAAGGATTTATCTTGCAGCTCATCTCGCGTTAGAGGCGCAGCAAATAAATCATTCAATTTAGCCCGCACTCCCGTCACCCGACCTTTCATACGAAATAAACGTTGAGCATCACTAATATGTACAAAAGCCATGGCACTGTCATATTGGTAATAGCCAAGGTAAAACACGCCGACAACAGTAAAACGTTTCAATCGCGGCGACACGCCTGCCGGCGTCACATTTGCACTCGGCGTGACCATTGTGACTTTGTCACCCACATGCACACCCAGAATTCGCGCTAAATCCTGACCTAAAATAATGCCAAATTTGCCTGCTTTGAGATCAGAAAAACTCCCCGTTTTCATTTTTGAATAAATATTCGACACGGACGGTTCTTGTTTTGGATAGACACCACGAATGAGTGTTCCATTAACGCTACTACCATTTATCAACATACCTTGTGCTTCTATGTAAGGAGCAGCGGCAATTACATTTTTATTTTTTTTGGTGGTCTTGAGTACAGCTTGCCAGTCTCTTAAACCACCATCAAAAGCGGTCACTGTTAAATGTGACACCATATCAAGAATACGTTCACGCACTTCTTTTTCAAAACCGTTCATTACGGACAAAACAGTAATTAACGCTGTCACACCCAGCGCAATCCCCATCATAGAAGATAACGAAATGAAGGAGATAAAATGGTTACGACGCTTGGCGCGGGTATAACGCAAGCCGACAAAGAGTTCTACTGGTTTAAACATAGGTAAATACTAACTGAAAACAACTTTCAGGCATACCATTGATATCATTCATTTTTTTGAGTGAATTTTAACCACTAACAGGCTTTTTAACTGTATAAATGCTGAACTATGCAATACCGTCAGATCTACTGAATCTTATACAAAACGTGTCATAGCAATGACTGTAATAATCCGTAGTTATGAGACAAAGTATAGGCGAAGGTAATAGCTTAACTTTTGCCTGTAAGCTATTGATAGAGTATAGTTTAACTATAAATTGAGATACATTTTGGAGTATTGACATGTTAAGGCTAAGCCACATTACTGCAACAGGGCTACTGTTATTAGTATTATCAGCAAATTTATACGCAGAAGAAATCTATTTACCGGTGACTGACTCTGATACTACCGAGACTGAAATAACGGAGTATAGCGTTCAATTACCGGGACGCGGCATGTCTATGGAGATGGTACAGAATCGTTTTGGTGATGCACTAACAAAAGATTCTGCAGTTGGTGACCCTCCAATATCAAAATGGACATACAATAATTTTACTGTCTACTTTGAAAGTGAATTTGTTATCCATGCTGTAGTAAATAATTAAAAGCTGAAAAATCAACTAAAACCTTAATAAGACAAATCCCGGCCAGTGAATTATCTGAACTTCGGAAATGACGAGTCGAGATACCATACTTCACTGTCTTTATCTCTTTTCCAATGCTGCTTTACTGTTAACGATTTTATCACCTGGCGATCATTTTTATAATATTTAATTTCTACTAATACATTAGAGTTATGTAAATCAGGCGTATCATTTTGAAGGATGGAATAAGCTGTAACCCGATAAAATTTTAATCGCCGCCGTTCAAGATCCGACAAAACAGGATTATTTTTATGAAATGATTTAGCCTTGACAAATTCACCCCAACGAATTGATTTTTCGTACAACATTGTTGACCTGTCAAGTAATTCCATTTCATCTTGCGAGATTGCACAGGAAAATAAAGAATTAAATATGGCAAATACTAAAACCAACTTAAATAACCGCTTGACCATATTCTTCTCCATTTAACCAAATTATAAGTTATATAATAAGCAGCCTGAAGAGAAGACACAACTATTAATGTCACAAGAAAAGAAAGAACAAAAACAATTAGGTCACAAATTTATTATTGCAATGTGGGTTGTGGTAATGATTATGGTATTTTTCTTATTTAATAACCTGCTGGAAAATGATTACAACCCCAACCAACAGGTGAATATTCAGGAAACAGACAAACAGCGCGTTGTTATTTTAAAACGGAATCGCTACGGCCATTACGTCACCCAGGGCAAAATTAATAATCACCCGGTGACTTTCCTGCTTGATACCGGGGCAAGTGATATCTCTATTCCCGATAAAATTGCCAGAAAACTAAAACTTAAGTACGGCCTGCAACGCCGTTATCAAACAGCCAATGGCATGATTCTGGGAAACCTAACCAACCTGAAAAGCGTCAGCATAGGCAACATAAAATTACAGAATGTCCGTGCCTCGATAAATCCACAAATGCATAATGATGAAGTTTTACTCGGGATGTCATTTTTAAAATTTATTGAATTTAGCCAACGTGGAGACACACTAATTCTAAGGCAATAATAGTGTATTCAGTGATTAACACTACACTATTCACAATTAATGTGCTTTAACGACTAAAAAGACATGATAATCACTTGAGTTTTTTACTCAGCAGTCGATAATTAAATAGATAATAAAAAATATCGTATTAAACAGCGTGTTAACTGCGATAGTTAAATTAACCAATCAGCTTTAAGGTGACATATGAAAAAATTACTTCTTGGTGCTTTAGTCGCACTCTTACCATTAACAGGTTTCGCCGCAACAATATTTGGTTTTCAGGCTGGTGGTGGCAGTTGGACACATGATCCAAGTGGTAATTTTACCGCAAGCACAAGTGATGTAAGCGCGAGTGCAGATTTAAAAAATGGTCTTAAATTATCTGAAAAAAGTGAAGGGTATTTTTACTTCTTGATAGAACACCCAGTACCCCTCATTCCAAATTTAAAATATGTGAATACTAAATTATCTTCATCTGGTTCAGGTAATATTGATGCTAGCTTCTCTGTGAATGGGAAAAATTACCCTATCAATTCCTCAATCACTTCATCTTTAGTCATAGATCAAACTGATACTATTCTCTATTATGAAATTTTAGATAATGATTTAGTGAGTTTTGATATAGGCCTAAATGCAAAAAAGATTGAAGGGAAATTAACTGCAGTTACTACAACTCCAGCGAATAACGAAAGTGTAACATTTTCTGAGACAGTTCCTATGCTTTATGGTGCTGTAGAAATTGGATTACCAGCTGGTTTAAGTTTAGCTGGTGAAATAAGCACTATCAGTTATTCTGGTGTTGAGTTCAGTGATGTTACTGCTAAAGTAATGTATACAACAGATTTTATGCTGGGTGTTGAGGCGGGTGTTCGCACACAGACAATTAAAGTTGATGTAGATAGTGTTAAAACTGATATCGCATTTAGTGGTGTTTTTGCTGGAGTCTACTTCAGATTCTAACTAGTTCAAAAATCACCTTTAAAATGCCGGGGTTAATCCCGGCATTTTTATTTATGAAAGACTAAAAAATCACACTTAATCAACTACACTATAAAGTATGCGAATACTTATACTCCTTCTCTTCTTTTGTAACACCATGGTAAATGCTGAGCAAGCCACTTTTGTACAAACACCTTATAACGAACCCAAAGTTGTCTTTGAATTTTATTTTGATAATCCGAATAAAATTAACTCAGCCTTGTACTGGGTACGTTCACTCATGAACCCGTTAATGGATGATCCCTATAGTTATCCGCCCGAACTGATGGATATAAAAGTCATTATTCACGGTACTGAAATTGTTACACTGGCTAAAAAAAATTATCAAAAATATAAAACCGCTGTTGATAGAATGAAGTATTACGCTAAGCTAGGTGTAGAATTCAGGGTTTGTGCATTGGCAGCAAAAGACTTTAATTATAAGACAGAAGATTTTCAAAGTTTTGTAAAAGTCATACCTTCAGCCATTATTGAAATCGGGCATTGGCAGCAACAAGGGTATTCGCTCATTAAACCTCAGATAATGAACAAGAAATTTACTATTGAGGAAATACGTTAGGTGCGCTTCTTGAATTTCAGAAATCTACGCAAAGATCGCAAAGGCGCAGAGTAGGTCAGACTTTAGTCTGAATAAAGCAAGCTCGAAATTCTGGCCTTTGAATAAATCTATCTGTGAAAAAATAACTATGTGGTTGTTTGCGCACCGCGTCAGAATAAATTCTGACCTACACATTCAACACAACCTTGTTGGCCTATATAGCTACCGCATCGTCGGCCTGAAGGCCGACCTACATGAAACCCTCGTCCTCAAATAAAACCTGTAGTAGAATACACTCTGTTTTGTAACCCATATTGACCTTAATAAATGAATCATCCCGGCTCCACCCTCAACTCCCCCTTTAAACCTGTTTGCCCTGATAAAGCAGGATTCCGTAGCCATTGGGGCAGGCTTTATGGCAGCAGTTATGGGCTGGTACTTAGTGCGACGGCTGCACAACATCCAGGGCCAGTATTAGTTATCACGGCAGATATGGCTGCAGCTCAACGGCTGGATTATTCACTGCGTTTTTATATGCCGGAAAAGAGTATTTCTATACTTCAGTTTCCTGACTGGGAAACATTACCTTATGACCGGTTTTCTCCACATCAGGATATTATTTCCGAACGTTTAACGACCTTAGCAAGATTACCTGATTTAACCCAGGGTATTCTGATAACACCAATACAAACCTTAATGCATCGCATTGCACCTAAAAGTTATCTTGATGGCTTTTGTTTATCGCTAACATTAGGACAGCACTTTAATTTAGATGAAATGCGATTACGTCTGGAACACAGTGGTTATAATTGTGTTTCCTCTGTTATGGAACATGGTGAATTTGCCGTTCGTGGTAGTTTATTTGATCTTTTCCCAATGGGCAGCAAACTTCCCTTCAGAATCGAACTGTTTGATGATGAGATTGAAAGCATTCGAACCTTTAATCCTGAAACACAACTTTCTATCGAGAAAGTCGATAAAATTGATTTATTACCTGCACGCGAATTCCCATTTAACAAAGATGCTATTTCACAATTCAGAACAGCTTTCCGCGCACGGTTTGAAGGTGACCCCAAACAAACAAATGTCTATCGAGATGTGACAAATGGTTTAGCTTCAGCGGGGATAGAATATTATTTACCCCTCTTTTTTGAGGAAACAATTAGCCTTTTTGATTATCTGCCCGATTCAACATTACTCATCACTGCAGATGATGTGAATACTGAAGTTGAAACATTCTGGTCAGAAATAAATGAGCGCTATGAACATGGTCGGCATGATCCTGAACACCCATTATTAAAACCTGATGAAGTTTTTTTACCCGTCAATGAAGTATTCAGCCACTTCAAACGTTTCCCTCGCGTTGAATTGCAACACTTTGAGCATGAAGACTCCAGGGCTGTAAATTTTGCAACACAAGCCCCACCTCCGCTTACCTTTGATGTTCGTGCAAAAGAAGCTGCTGCTGCACTAAAACAATTTCTTGGTAATTTTAGTGGCAAGATATTGTTTGCTGCAGAAACAACCGGACGAAGAGAAACGCTAACAGAGATGTTGCGTGATAATGATATACATCCAACACAAGTTGAAAACTGGCAAGAATTTATCAGCAGTAAACATAAGCTAGCGATTACCGTTGCACCGCTTGATGAAGGCTTATTACTGAGTGATCCCGCCATTGCCGTTATCGCTGAGCCACAACTATTCGGTTTACAGGTTCTGCAACGCAGACGTCGTAAAAAATCACAGCGTGATACAGACAGTATTGTAAAAAATTTAGCAGAACTTACATTAAACTCACCCGTTGTTCACGAAGACTATGGTGTCGGTCGTTACCTTGGGCTGCAAACACTAACAATTGGTGATTTGGATACTGAATTTTTAACACTCGAATATGCGAACAATGACAAACTGTATGTTCCGGTAAATTCACTGCACCTTATTAGTCGTTATACCGGCGCATCACCGGATAATGCTCCGCTGCATCGGTTAGGCAGTGGTCAATGGGAAAAAGCGAAAAAGAAAGCGCGAGAACAGGTTCATGATGTTGCCGCAGAATTACTGGATATTTATGCGCGACGAGAAGCCCAATCAGGATTTGCATACACTATTGATGAAATACAATACCAGGCATTTTCAGCAGCCTTTCCCTTTGAAGAAACCCCTGATCAGCAACTCGCGATTGATAATGTTATTCGGGATATGCGATCTCCTAAACCAATGGATCAACTTATCTGTGGTGATGTTGGTTTTGGTAAAACTGAAGTCGCCATGCGTGCCGCATTTATTGCTGTACAGGCAGGAAAACAAGTTGCCGTTTTATGCCCAACGACATTATTAACACAACAACATACCGAAAATTTTCGAGATCGTTTTGCAGACTGGCCAGTACAGGTAGAATCATTATCTCGATTTAGTACTAAAAAAGAACAAAGTATTGTTCTGAAAAATTTACAAGCAGGTAAAGTAGATATAGTAATTGGTACTCACAAATTACTGCAGCCTGATGTTAAGTATAAAAACCTTGGTCTCGTCATAATCGATGAAGAACATCGTTTTGGTGTTCGACAAAAAGAACAATTTAAATCACTGCGATCAGAAATTGATATATTAACCTTAACGGCAACTCCTATACCTCGTACATTAAATATGGCCATGTCAGGTATACGTGAGTTATCAATTATAGCCAGCCCACCAGCAAAACGGCTCGCCATTAAAACATTCGTCACCGAGTGGAAAGATGACATGATTAAAGAAGCCTGCTTACGTGAAATAAAACGGGGTGGACAGGTTTATTTTTTACACAATGATGTTGCAACAATTGAAAAACAAACACATAAATTAGCTGAGCTGATACCAGAAGCAAATGTTCAATATGCACACGGTCAAATGCGAGAGCGTGAACTGGAACGAGTCATGTCAGACTTTTACCACCAACGTTTTAATATACTGGTCTGTACAACTATTATTGAAACTGGTATTGATATACCAAGTGCTAATACCATTATTCTAAATAAAGCCGATCGTTTTGGTTTAGCCCAGCTTTACCAGTTACGAGGACGTGTCGGACGCTCCCATCATCGTGCCTATGCCTACTTGATCATTCCTAAACGCAAAACGTTAACTGCAGATGCAAAAAAGCGCCTTGAAGCCATTGAGTCCATTGAATCGCTAGGAACAGGCTTCACCTTAGCTACTCATGATCTGGAAATTCGTGGTGCAGGTGAATTGTTAGGCGATGGTCAAAGTGGGCAAATGATAGAAATCGGATTCAGTATGTACACCGAACTTCTTGAACGTGCGGTGAAAGCATTAAAAGCAGGTAAAGAACCCGACCTTGATAAACCACTCCATCATGGTGCTGAAATCGACTTACATGTTCCTGCTCTGATTCCTAATGATTATATCCCTGATGTTCACGAACGACTCATTATGTATAAACGCATCGCCAGTGCAAATGATGCGGAAGAATTAAAAGAACTACAAGTTGAAATGATCGATCGCTTTGGTTTATTACCTGACGCAGTTAAAACCTTACACCAGGTCACAGAGTTAAAATTACATGCTGCAAAACTGGGAATCAAAAAGATTGATTACGGACAAGAAGGTGGGCGGATAATTTTTGATGAACAACCTGATATTGACCCAATGAAAATCATCAAACTCATTCAAAACCAATCCAGCACCTATAAACTCGATGGCAACGATAAATTACGTTTATTAAAACCTGTTATTGATGTTGAATTCAGAATAAAGGTACTTGAAGATTTGTTTGAATATCTTTCATAGAGTTTGTAAACAAGAATCTTTCTCAGGTACCTCCGATCCATTACCCGCGGATAGAAATACCATGACATACAAATAATTACATCATGAAAAACAACGACCAAAGCCCCGTATATTTCTGGATACTATTGTGAAATATTAAAATCTTTATTAATTTTAAATACAAGGCTGACAAGTGATTCATAATCACCGAGATGATTTCTAACCGAACCATTTGGCATCACCAGCCAGTGAGCGATATAAGGCTCGTCCCCACCATCTCCCTTATCCTCCCCAGCACCAAAATAGCCTACTATGCGGTAAGAACTGCTCCAGCGTTCAATTGAAATGTATTTTTTAATATTTAAGTTGGTAATACCAGTATCATAAATGGATGAGACATCAAGATAGACTTTTTTGCCATTTTGAGAAAAGACCAGACTTGCTACTTCCACTTTTGGTAACAGTCC
>VAPK010179231.1_pt1 | contig 27005 bp, 21 predicted proteins | sample 3395031 | NCBI WGS metagenome assembly VAPK01 (sample SAMN08290443, study PRJNA428436) | hydrothermal vent metagenome | isolation source: Deep-sea hydrothermal vent chimney 1 | place: Pacific Ocean: Juan De Fuca Ridge
ATGGCGCAACTAGCCTGGAAGAAATCAATCGAGTCACTAAGGAATAACTGAGGATGTAATATGGCTGCAAATCGAGCTCGCGCGAATGTAGAAACGTTTGTTTGGGAAGGCCTGGACAAAAGTGGCAAGCGGTCCAAAGGTGAAGTCAGCAGTACCAACTCTGCCCTGGCAAAAGCCATACTGCGAAAACAGGGTATAAACCCGTTAAACATCAAGAAAAAACAAAAAAAATTATTTGGTGGCATCAGTGGAAAAAAAATCACGCCAAAGGACATCGCCATTTTTGCGCGCCAGCTTGCCACCATGATGAGTTCCGGTGTGCCACTGGTGCAGTCATTTGAAATCGTTGCCAATGGTTCCGAAAACCCAAGAATGCAACAACTGGTGCTTGATGTTAAATCCAGTATAGAAGGCGGCTCCAATCTGGCGGAAGGGCTGGCAAAACACCCGCTCTATTTCGATGACTTGTTCTGTAATCTGGTAGCTGCAGGTGAAGCGGCCGGAGCGCTTGAAACACTGCTACATAAAATTGCCACATACAAAGAAAAAATCGAAGCCATTAAAGGTAAAATCAAGAAAGCACTTTTCTACCCGACCGCTATCATGATCGTTGCATTCATTATCACTGCGATTCTTATGATCTTTGTGATTCCGCAGTTCTCCGGCTTATTTGGCAGTTTTGGCGCGGATCTACCTGCTTTAACCAAAGTTGTTATCACTATATCGGATATTTTTGTCGCCTACTGGTGGGCCATATTTGGCGCAATCGGTTTAGTCATTTATTTTCTGCTACAACTTAAAAAACGCTCGCGTGCATTTAATCATGCACTTGATCGTATCTTGCTTAAAGTCCCTGTCATTGGGCCTATTATGCTAAAAGCGATTATTGCCCGATATGCGCGCACACTTGCCACCATGTTTGCCGCAGGCATGCCCTTGGTTGACGCATTGGACACGGTAGCACACTCCGTCGGCAATGTTGTCTACGAAGGCAAAATTTTAAAAATGCGCGATGAGGTATCGGGTGGCCAACAACTGAATGTCTCGATGAAAGCGGCCGGTGTGTTTCCGAGCATGGTCGTTCAAATGGTCGGTATCGGCGAAGAAACGGGCGCGATTGATTCAATGCTGGCAAAAGTGGCTGACTTTTATGAAGAAGAAGTGGATAATGCCGTAGACAGCATGACCAGTCTTCTTGAACCGCTGATCATGGCTGTATTGGGTGTACTTATTGGCGGCCTGGTCATCGCGATGTATCTGCCTATTTTCAAAATGGGGTCCGTTGTCAGTGGCAATTAGAGTATATAAAACGACTTGTAAACAAACCAGTTGCAAACAAACTAGCTGGGCATTAGTACCTGAATCATTCAGATCTAACAGTTGATTTATTTAGGACAAGCCAACTTGGTCAAATGAACTCATTCATTCTCTTTGAATCGTCGCCAGAAATATTTATTGGTCTTTGCAGTATATTAGGATTAATCGTCGGCAGCTTTCTTAATGTCGTGATCTACAGGCTACCTGCGATGCTTGAAAAAGAATGGCGCTCACAGTGTCATGAATTACTGGAAACAGAACCGGAAAATAATCCACAACAGCAGAAAAAATTTAACCTGGCGACACCGGCTTCTAGCTGCCCACAGTGCAAGCATAAAATACGCATTTATGAAAATATTCCGGTCTTGAGTTATCTCTTCCTTGGCGGTAAATGCGCTGCCTGCAAAAAATCAATTTCAATACGCTACCCTATCATTGAGAGTGTTTCCGGCCTGCTCACGGCCCTTGTCGCCTGGCATTTCGGGTTTGGCTGGGCTGCGTTGGGGGGTATGTTTCTGACCTGGTCGCTGATCGCGTTGACCATGATCGACTATGACCATCAGCTTTTGCCTGACAACATCACATTGCCTTTTTTATGGGTCGGACTGGTACTGAGTCTGTTTACTCTTTTTACCGATGTTCAATCCAGTATAATCGGTGCCATTGCAGGCTACCTGACACTGTGGCTGGTATTTCACGGATTTAAACTCGCTACCGGTAAAGAAGGCATGGGTTACGGTGATTTTAAATTACTCGCCATGCTGGGTGCCTGGCTGGGTTGGCAAATGTTGCCCGCGATCATTTTGATGTCTTCGATTGTGGGTGTTATCGTCGGGGTCTCACTGATCATGTTCAAGAATCACAATAAAGATCATCCCATTCCTTTTGGTCCCTATCTCGCGACGGCGGGTTGGATTTGTTTATTATGGGGCGATAGTCTGAATAAACTGTATTTAAGCAATATTTGAGTTTTATACTGGACAAATTTAAACACCATGCTCATAGTCGGTCTCACAGGTGGCATCGCCAGCGGTAAAACAACGGCAACGACTTTTTTTTCCAGCCGGAATGTCCCCGTTATTGATGCTGATCTTATCGTGCATGCATTACTAAAATCGGGTACAAAAAGTAATGCAGAAATTATTAATGCCTTTGGCGCTGATATTGTGCAACACGATGACGAATTAGACCGGGAAAAACTTCGCCAGCTTATTTTTTCGGACACACAAAAACGCCAGCAGTTGGAAGCTATTCTACACCCTGAAGTCAGAAGAGAAATAAAGAGCCTTATTAGTCAAATAACAGCAAATAATACAACCGCTTCATATTGTATTGTCTGTATTCCGCTGCTTGTAGAAACTCAACAACAAGATCTGGTACATCGAATTCTGGTGATTGATACGCCGGAAGAAATACAGATCCAACGCCTGCGTCAACGCGATAATTTTGCAGACACAGAAATTAAAAACATCCTGTCATCACAAGCCACAAGGAATGAGCGTCGCGCCGCCGCCGATGATGTTATTATAAACAATCTGGATATTGAACATTTCAACAGACAACTTAATAAAATCCACGAGAGCTACCTTACTCTGGCAGAAACACTGGCTGAAAATTCAAAATAAGGAAAATAGGAGAACTGACCCAATCACTTTTAATTTCCGTACAAATCACTGCATGCTGAATTAATTTCAATCACCGCTTGTGCACTTTCGACACCGGGAAGGTTTTCCAACAAACAATTGTTGTATTCAACATTGCGCCTCTGGCTGACACCTTTTTTTTCATGTAATTCAAAGCAGGCTTGTTTGATTAAATGTGTCACCATATCAAGTTTAGTGCCTTTCAAGTGCTTGAGCAGACAAAGATCATTTTCCTGCTCACTGGCTGAGACGGATGTGACCAAAAACAGACTGCTGGAAATTAATACTAAAAGTAGATATTTCATGCGAACCTCTAAGAAGTATGAAATGTTGTGAGATGTGCAGCGAAAGTGGGACACATCCAATGTGTAAAAAAACTTCCCATAAATTTTGTTAAATTACTAATGTCGTGGCTAACATCGTCTATGAAGCTTTTCCTATCACCTGGTTTTTGCTATGTGCTTCTCCTTTCTCTTGTGGAACTTATTTCGGTGTTAGCAGAGTATTGCAATGCCATAACTTTGTAACTCACACCCTGCTGGAACTAAACAAGTATTCCTAGAACTACTTTGATGAAGATCTCTTTATAGTGCTTATAATCATACTCCCGCGCAGCATCAGAAATCCCTGAACCCCTATAACACTGAAGGTAACAATTCTTGCCCAAGAAGTTTTTTTACCAGCCCAATCTGTTCAGCAATAAATACACCAAGCCTATATAAGACCAGTTGACAATGCTTGGTTTCATGCACATATCTCAGAAATTTAAAAACAATCAATAGTAACCACTTTTTAGTAACAAAAGACGAAAAGCTATTAAAAAAACAACAGATAACGGACTCAGACACTAAATTATTATCTTTACGGAGTAATTTCCAGCAAAAAGGCCAAAATCGCCTAAGCAAATCCCAGAGGGTTTTGTCCATTTTAAGAAAAATTCAGATCAATGAAAACAAGGCTTTATTGTAACTTACCTGCCTGAGTAGTTTCAAAATAACTTAAAGACGAATACTGACAAAAACTGCCAGTATTCGCAAACAGCTTTTAAAAACTATCGGGAAACATAAAAACCGGAAAACGTACCCAATAACCTTCTAGTGATGAAAGTGTTGCCCTGAAATTCAGTAGATGGCAACGGAGTTGATGAGACAGAAGAAAGTAATCGGGTGTGCGTGTATCGGCGGCGACCTGCACGGATGATACATCGAATGCGAAAAGTGCTGTTAACACAATTAATTTCAATTTCGTGATGAAACTCCTTTTCCGTTAACAAATTGTCATGTCCAACAAATAATGCTTATTAACAACAAACATATGTACTTGCAGTAAGGTATGTGAATATTTCACAAGATTACGGTGTAATATTTTCTATTTTTACTCCTATTAATTTTTTAGTATGTAATTTGTAAGCAACATCAAATGAATAATAGTTTCGGTTGTAGAAGTTATACAAAATATGCTCTTTTCAACATGGTGTTGTATAGGCGGGTATAATCCAGTTAAGTTAATATAAGAAAGGATTAGCTAATTGTCTGTAAAACTTGTTGATTATTCAAAAATGAGACATTTAACATACCACTTAGATTGTATATTTACTTTAGACTGGTAATACCTGTTTTTTTAATGATCGTACGCTAAAAGAAAGTACGCTTCATTTTATTAATTGGAGGTTTATTATGTCCTTAGTAGAACCGCAAGTCATGCTAAATTCAGTAATGGGTAATATCTACGATATTCTCACCAATGGCGATGATACCGTTCCGAAATCCGAAGACAATTTTTTTAGTTGGTGTACCCCTGGAATTGTGATTGACCCGAGTGACTTTGAATTTCTGTCGCAAGGTCTCACTGGTATCGTAAAAAAATCTGCGCTAGATCAATTACAAATAGGGGATGGAGAAGGAGAAAAAACACAACCCGAATTGACTCCTGCAGTATTAGAATCGTTACGTGCACAAGATACAGCAAGGCTGTACATGCAAGCTGAAAATTTTGCGCGAATGGTTGATTTTGTTCCTGATATGGCTGCAACTACAAATGACCAATTTGCAGCGTTGAGCATCATGAATAATGAAGGAACACTATCAGAACGTTATGAATATATTTTACGCATGAGTCAAATCATGGAAACTGTGCTGCCCGAGAAAACCAAAACAAAAATTGAGAAATTCCGCAACCTGTTAGTCACCACAAGGACTAAAGTTAATCTAATAGATGATACCGAAACCGAAGTGGTCGAACCAAGCGCATTAGTGAACTTGTACACTCAAAAAATGGCCGAATATGAAAACGCAGCTCTGGAGTACAACTCTCGTCGGGTCGATGCGTTAACTGCAGATAATGTCAAAGCCGTTCATTATTGGTCATTAAACGCCAATATCCTGCGTAACAGGGTCAAAGCAGCCATGGCCGATTGGGTCAGCAATGGTTACAAAAATGACTATGAAGGAATCTCCGCATTCATTGATCAAGTCATGCAGCGCGACATGGCGTTGCTGAAACAACAATACAAGGACGATTTAGAAAAGGCGAGACTCACCGGTATGGCAACAGGCAGCGATTTTTACCATACCTCTTGCGTACCTGGAAATTTCATGACTGCATCCGGTTGGACAGAATTTAGCTTTGCTTCCAGTGATTTTAATCGATCATCAAATTCAAGCTACAAAATGGTACGCTCGAAGACCAGTGTAGCAGGCGGATGGCTAGGGATCGGTGGAGGGGGAGGCTCTACAAGCGACGCCAGTGGCGAATCGGAGTCTCAAGTCAAGTTCAACAGCGAACATTTTAAAATGGAGTTCTCAATTATCCAATGTCCAATCGTACGACCGTGGTTCAAAACTTCTTTTTTGAACAGCAAGCTGTGGCGATTCGATCAGGAAAATCCTGAATCCAAAGCCTTACAGGTAAGCGATGGCGAGAACCCTCCGGGAGGCTTAATTCCCGCGTATCCCACCTCGATGATTGTGATCAAAGATTTAAAAATAACCGCATCAAAAAGTGAGGGTTTAAACGATGCGGCACAGAGTTGGGATCGTTCATCAGTGAAAGGCGGTGGTTTCGTATCTTTTGGTCCCTTCCACTTAGGGGGGTCGCATGGTCGCAGTGAAGCGAGTGGAAAACGCTCATCTGAATTTCAATACAATCGCGAAAAACAGGAAATGAGTGTGCCAGGTTTTCAGATTATAGGGTTCAAGTGTCATGTTCATTCGAACAAATCTCCAGACCCATTGAGTAGTATTTCGGACTGGATTTAAATCCCTAATGGCGGCCTTGTTTTTCAAAGAAAGGCGAGGTCGCTATTAACTCAAGTAGCTTGACAACATCTATTGACTAAACCTAAAAGGGGCAATAATATGGATTCTATGGCACAGTTAGCTTTGATATCCAAAGCAAAAAAGGTGTTTGGTAGCGATGGAACGTTTCTAAGCTTTCCTGTTATGCCGTTGGCCTATACAAAGGAAGAGTTAGATTTTTTTTCACAAGAAACCGCAGATGAACTTCGACAGAGCAACAAAAATCTGCACGCCTTCTCAACTCTCGTCAATCTAATTCCCAATGACGAAGCATGGCTACCAACTGAAACACGTTTTCTGTGGGAAGAGTACGAATACGTACTGAATCAAGGAGTCTGTGCATCTTCCACTCGCACTCCTGAAGAAGAGGTGGCTTTTAAGGAAGCTAAGGCATATTTGAAGACACCCGGAGGGATTACGGACAGTCAGCAGGTTCAGCTCTATAAACTGCATAAGGATGCTCACATAATGGTTGAGCAAGAATTTATGGAGGCAAGGAGTACAGGTGAGACTACTGAAGATGAAACTGAAAAAAAACAATGGCTAGAGGTTGATAAACCAGCGTTTATAGCAAAACTTGAGGAACTCGAAAATAAATGGGTTTTGGAAGGATACAAGAATCAGGTAGAAATTGCTCAGAGTAAACTTGAAATTCTCGGAGCAAAATCACCCATACTCACATGGACTGATTGGAAGGCACAGTTTAATCCGGATATTGAAAGCAGAACAGAAATCGATTCATCCCAAGAGTTTTTCCCAAGTAGTTTTAATCCCTCAAATGCTCTTGAAGAAGACGCTTGGAAACCCTTTAAACTTAGCGAAGCAGAAGTCAAGGCCTTAGTTAAGGAAGCACCAGAAGAACTCCAAAAACGTTTTTCTACAACTGACAAGGAATCTTCAATAAAAACTATAACTTTGGAATTTAGTTCAGCCGTAATCAATCGCTCTTGGTTTGATTCAGAGGTATTCCGCTCACGTTTCTGGCGGTTGTCCGATGCGACCAAGATTATCTCTGACGGTGCCAGCCCTCCTTCTGGAGATTGTCCAGCCTATGTTACAGCTATCGTATTTGCACGTAAAGTGGCTGTAGAACTAAAGCAGACTCAACCATCCCCCCCGCAACTGACTAATTTACGCTTTAATTATATGCTCAAAAACCAAAATATGCTCAAGCAGATTCACCCCAGTGTATTGAAACAAGCACAACCATTGTCATCTAATAACATTAAAATGATGAGAATGCAGACAGTTAAACCACTTAAAACTAAAGATCAGAATACGGTCTTGTCTAGGCCATCGACCATCCATATACCATCTGAGATAAAAAGAGAGAAGGCTGCATTGTTGTCTCTTAAAGCATCTACGTTTACTCGGTTACCAACCAAACCAATAAGGAAACCAGCTCCACGCCCTACGAATCCGCGATCGGTTGAAGATAAGAACATTTATATATTTGCGTTTATTTGTAAACCGTTGTCAAAATGTCCTAATCCAGATTTGACGCTACAGTGGTGATTCAAAAAAGAGTATGGCTGACCCCTTATCCTTGTGCAGCACGATGGCGAATTAGACCGAAAAAAACTTCGCCAACTTATTTTTTCGGACACACAAAAGCACCAGCAGTTGGAAGCTATTCTACACCCCGAAGTCAGAAGGGAAATAAAGAGCCTTATTAGTCAAATAACAGCAAATAATACAACCGCTTCATATTGTATTATCTGTATTCCGCTGCTTGTAGAAACTCAACAACAATATCTGGTACATCGAATTCTGCTGATTGATACGCCGGAAGAAATACAGATCCAACACCTGCGTCAACGCGATAATTTTGCAGACACAGAAATTAAATATATCCTGTCATCACAAGCCACAAGGAATGAGCGTCGCGCCGCCGATGATGTTATTATAAACAATCTGGATATTGAACATTTCAACAGACAACATAAAATCCACGAGACCTACCTTGCTCTGGCTGAAAATTCAAAAAAAACATCCTGTTTCTTTGTATTTCAGTCGGCCTTGTTATCATAAAACAAACGTAGACAATTGCTGCGCTGACAGTCAAAATATGCCAATTATATCATTTGGAATAGCACGTGAACGAGACGACGATATACGAACAACCATTAAACGAACGCATTCGAACCTTTTTAAGGCTTGAATTCCTATTTCGACAATTGAGTTTTATGGCCGAAGGAGAGTCAGAGTGGCAATGTCGCGCTGCTGTTGCGGCCCTGATCGATATCCTCTACACCATTAATCGTGGTGATTTCAAATCGGAAACGATCAAAGAACTGGAAAGGCAGGAAGCCAGCTTAACCCGGCTGCAACAAACACCGGCGGTCGATCACAGTTTATTAAATTCAATCCTGGACAACCTGAAGGGTCTTACAGATCACCTTTATTCCATCAAGGGACAAATCGGCAGTGATATTCGTGGAAACGAACTATTAAAAAGTATTATGCAACGCAGCAGTATTCCGGGGGGTACCTGTGAATTTGATATCCCCGTATATCATTTCTGGGTACAACAAACAGCCGCAGAACGCCGCGCACAACTCAACAAATGGTTTGGCTCAGTGGAGATAGTGCAATTATCGATTGGTTTTTTGTTAAAACTACTTAGAGAAAGCGCGACACCACAACTGGAAACAGCAAGAACAGGCAATTACCAGAAAAAACTCAACTCTGATAATGCGTACCAACTTATTAGAGTTATTGTGCCAAAAAAATTAACCTGCTTTGCCGAAATAAGCGGTGGTAAACATCGATTCTCAGTACGCTTCATGGAATCATTGCCGACAATGCGTCCCACGCAAGTAAAAAAAGACATTCAATTTCAGTTGTCTTGTTGTGTTTTATAATTCATAGCTCCCAATTCTAATCATCAACAATAGTCACCATAAAAATGAATCAAATCAACAAAAAACCAAATATAACTGTGAATTGCCCCACTTGTTCGAAACAAATCGACTGGCAACCCGAACAACGCTGGCGACCTTTTTGCAGTGAACGATGCAAGCTAATTGACCTGGGCGAATGGGCAAGTGAATCTTATAACATTAACGGCGAAGCTGAAAATGAATTTCAAACGAACCCAGGGGAATTAAATAGTTAAGAAACCTCTGATTTATTTAGGATTAAGTTTTAATTATATTCTTTTACAGCCTGCTTAATATCATTAATTTTTTCTTCCTTATCCTCTTTATCCCCTAGCGCACTATCCCACAGCGCACTGAGAACAGCAGCACCCTGCGCACCATGCTTATATGCAGTTTGCATTTGTTGTGGATTCATACCCCCTAGCGCGTACACTGGCATGGGTAAACTTTCAACTAAATCGGAAAATGTTTCCCAACCCAACGTATCCGCGCCCGGATGACTTTTTGTTGCAAGCACTGGAGAAAGCACCGCAAAATCAACACCGAGATCAGCCGCGTGGTTTAACTCTTGCGCATTATGACAGGATGCGGCAACCCATTTATGCATGCTGAGTGGGCGCTTTCGTAACGCCATTAAACGATCACTGGATAAATGCACGCCATCTGCATCCAGTTCTTCAGCAACCACTGGATCCGCATTTACCATCAGTTTCGCACCATAGGATCGACAATAACGCAACGTTTCGCTGGCCAGCCTGCGAAAATCGCTAGATTCTGACTCTTTTATACGAAACTGAACCAGCTTGATACCGGCCTGCAACAATGACGCCAGTTTTTCAAGATAGCGTGGCACATCCGAAATTGTAGATTTCGTGATAAGATAAACACAGGGAAGCTGTACTGCTGTTACGATCGCGTGATTCGCAGCCGGAAAATCGAATTCAGACAACTGCTCTAAACGAACCCATTCCAATGGCTGCCCTTCACGGCCACAGGCATTCCCTGCAAAGTCGGTTACTCGCCAGACATCCAGTAATACCGATTGATCTGGGTAATCGTGATGTATTCTAATTAATGGACGTGCCTGTTGAGGAATAATATTTAGCTCTTCTTTAAGTTCTCGCGTGAGTGCCGCGTACACCTCTTCCCCAACCTCGACCTTACCACCAGGAAATTCCCACAGACCACCTTGATGCGCATTATCCGGTCTTTTGGTGAGCAATATGCGCCCCTGTTCATCACTAATAGCGGCAACGGCAACATGTAGCGAAGTTGAGGTGTTGGGTGTGCTGCTTTTAACTTCGATAGTCGGCATTGATACGTACGTAGTCGTAGGATAAATCGCAGGTCCAGATACGTGCGCTATACAACCCACGTCCCAAATTGACTTTTATGGTAATTTCATCCTGATCCATCACACGCTGTGCTGATTGCTCAGTATAACCCGGCGCCCTGCCGCCATTACTGACGATGCACACCTCATTGAGAAAGATACTCATAACATTGATATCAAAATTTTTTATTTCGACACGACCCACGGCGGCGAGAATTCGACCCCAATTCGGGTCTTTGGCAAAAAAAGCCGTTTTCACTAAAGGCGAATGCGCGATAGTATACGCGACGTCTTTGCACTCCTGTTCCGATGTGCCTTCAAACACATCCACTGTTATCAATTTTGTCGCGCCCTCGCCATCGCGAATTATCGCTTGCGCCAGAAATTCACAAACCTCAATAACTGCGCTACAAAGCAATTGATAGGCTTCATTTTCCTCTTCAATTTGCGGCAAACTACTCTTGCCTGTCGCCATTAAGATGCACGCGTCATTCGTCGAGGTATCACCATCAACCGTAATTCGATTAAATGACGCCTCTACAGCAGTATGCAAACACTGATTGAGCAATTTTTTTGATAGCGCTGCATCGGTGGCAATAAACGCAAGCATCGTGGCCATATTCGGTCGAATCATGCCAGCACCCTTGGCAATGCCAGTCACTGTTACAGTATGACCATCAATAGAAATTTTTTTAGAAAAACCTTTCGGCACAGTATCGGTCGTCAAAATGCCATTCGCTGCATCCACCCAACCTTCTTTGCTCAATGCATTATACGCTTTCGGCAACCCTGCTTTAATCGCATCAAGCTGTAAAGACTCACCTATAACACCGGTCGAAAACGGCAAAACCTCATTTTCCTGACATTCGTGCAATGCAGCTAATGTACTGCAAACAGCTTGTGCATCTGACATGCCCTGCTCGCCAGTGCCTGCGTTGGCGTTGCCGGTATTTATGACTAGCAACTGCGGCATCGTTTCCGATAAATTCTGACGCGCAATAATAACAGGCGCAGCGCAAAATTTATTGCGGGTAAAGACACCCGCACAGTTTGTCTCCTTATCCACGCGAATAACAACCAAGTCCTTACGACCGGGCGTTTTAATACCCGCACTTGTTGTCCCTAAACAAATACCTTCAATTGAATGTAAAACAGGAAACACGGCTGATCCAACGACCATAAAAACCCCGGAGGTTTATTAAATAAGTGTAACTTTGTCACGAAGATTGATTTCACCGCAAAGGCGCAAAAAATGCAAAGGACTATTTAATTTTAACTTTGCGTTTTTTGCGCCTTTGCGGTGAAATTCCTGAAACCCATAAAATTCGCTGCTATTGAATTTTACCGTGACACTGCTTGAATTTTTTACCTGATTCACAAGGACAAGGATCGTTACGCCCGATTTTTTTGCCTTCGCGTACAAACGGCGCTTGTTGTTCTTGTTCTCTGGACTCCGCTGCGGCAGGTCGCTCTGCTCTTCCTTCAGATAACGCCATGGCTGACGCATCAGCATGTTGGTATTCCATTGCCGCTGATTGACGTCGTTGTGCTTCGACGGCTTCGACATCTTCTTCGGCACGTACCTGTACCTTGGAAATGACACCCACCACTTCTGTTTTAATACGTTCTAACATTTGCATAAAAGATTCAAATGCTTCGCGTTTATATTCCTGCTTGGGATTTTTCTGCGCGTAACCGCGTAAATGAATACCTTGGCGCAAATGATCCATTGCCGCCAAATGATCTTTCCATAACGAATCGACCACCTGCAACATAATCGCTTTTTCGAAATGGCGAACAACCTCTTTGCCTGCCAAATTTTCCTTTTCAGCGTAGCTTTTATCTAACTCGTCGCGAATTCGAACACACAGAGTTTCCTCATGTAAACTATCATCGCTGTCCAACCAGGCTTGAATATCCATCTTTTGACCAAATTCACGTTCCATTGCCTCTGTTAAACCGGGCACGTCCCATTGTTCTTCCATACTTTGTCGTGGAATATACGTTGCAATAACATTGTTTACTACATCTTCTCGAACCGCAACGATGGTTTCTGAAATATCGTCCGTCGCCATAAGCTCATTGCGCTGATCATAGATGACTTTGCGCTGATCATTGGCCACATCATCGTACTCTAATAACTGCTTACGAATATCGAAGTTACGTCCTTCTACCTTGCGTTGTGCGTTTTCAATCGCTTTGGAGACCCAGGGATGTTCGATTGCCTCCCCTTCTTCCATGCCTAATTTTTGCATCATCGAAGACACCCGCTCAGAAGCAAATATTCGCATCAAATTATCTTCCAACGACAAATAAAACCGACTGGAACCCGGGTCACCTTGACGACCGGATCGACCACGCAACTGATTGTCGATACGCCGCGATTCATGTCGTTCAGTACCGATTACATGTAAACCACCGAATTCAATCACCTGATCATGGCGTGTTTTCCAATCTGCGCGCACCTGTTCAATTGATTTTTCATCCGCTTTGTTGAGCGCGTTAATCTCCGCCTCCAGATTACCGCCTAATACGATATCGGTACCACGACCCGCCATATTGGTTGCGATAGTGACTGACCCCGGACGACCGGCGTTAGTAATGATTTCAGCCTCCATCTCATGGAATTTTGCATTCAACACCTTGTGTTCAATATTCGCGACGTTAAGCAATGATGACAAATGTTCAGATGTTTCGATCGATGCAGTACCGACCAATACTGGTTGGCCACGTTTTTTACATTCCGCAATATCTTCTGACAAAGCTTGAAATTTTTCATCCGCAGTCAGAAAGACCAGGTCACTATGGTCAGCCCGACCAATCGGTTTATTTGTTGGAATAACAACAACTTCCAGCTTGTAAGTCTGCTGAAACTCAAACGCCTCGGTATCGGCCGTACCTGTCATACCCGCCAGCTTGTTATAAAGCCGGAAATAATTTTGAAAAGTGATAGAGGCAAGGGTCTGATTTTCATTTTGAATATCAACGCCCTCTTTTGCTTCTACCGCCTGATGTAAACCATCCGACCATCGCCTGCCCGGCATGGTCCGCCCGGTAAACTCATCGACGATCACAATTTGTTTGTCTTTTACAATATAATCAACATCCTGCTGGAACATTGCATAAGCACGCAAGGCGGCATATAAATGATGCATCAAACTTATATTGCTGGCGCTATAAAGGCTCTCCCCCTCGCCGAGCAAACCCGCCTCAGAAAGTAATTCTTCTGCGTGTTGATGGCCTTGTTCAGTTAGCAGGACTTGTCGTTGCTTTTCGTCAATACTGTAATCGCCGGGACCGTCTTCTTGTTCCTGTTTGATTAGCTTGGGCGCCAGTTTATTAATCTTGTGGTACATCTCCGAGCTGTCTTCAGCCTGACCAGAGATAATGAGCGGAGTACGCGCCTCGTCAATGAGAATAGAATCCACTTCATCGACAATCGCAAAATTTAGATTACGTTGTACTTTTTCTTCGATACTAAATGCCATGTTATCGCGCAAATAATCAAACCCGTACTCATTATTTGTGCCATAGACGATGTCAGCGGCATAAGCGTCGCGTTTTGCATCCGGCTCGAGTCCATGAACAACAATACCGACAGTGAGTCCCAAGTACTCGTATATCTTTCCCATCCAGGCAGCATCACGTTGGGCCAGATAATCATTGACGGTAACAATATGTACCCCGTCTCCCGATAATGCATTCAGATAAGCCGGTAACGTTGCCACCAGGGTCTTGCCCTCACCTGTGGTCATTTCTGAAATTTTACCGCTGTGAAGTACCATGCCACCCATGAGTTGGACATCAAAGTGGCGCATATTCAAAACACGTTTTGCGGCCTCGCGCACGGTAGCAAACGCCTCAGGCAGCAATTTATCTAACGACTCACCCTCTGCAACCCGTTTTTTGTATTCGTCTGTCTTTGCGCGTAATTCTTCCTCAGATAACGCAGTTAATTGTGACTCCAGGCTGTTTATCTGATCGACGTCGCGCTGCATCTGTTTGACCAATCGTTCATTACGACTGCCAAAGATCTTTTTGAATAAATTTCCAACCATTTTGACTGACTTCCCGCCGACTGTTTTAACAACCTATATATAGGGCCAAAAACCGTTAACTTCAACCTAATACATCAGTTGAATCTAGAAATGTAGGAGGATTATAAAGTAAGGGAATAAGAATGGTAATGAATTTTTTATATTATGTAGATAGTGGGGTAGGTAGATACCCCGAATTTGCCTAATGTACCCAACCGCGACTGCTTGGTGTGATGTACGTCGAAATCTGCTTGATTGGCTGCTTATATTAGCGAGTGGCTTGAATATACTTGGCAGGATTAACACCGCGGCCATTAATTAATACTTCAAAATGCACGTGAGGACCGGTGGAACGCCCCGTTGACCCCATTAGGGAGATTTTTTGCCCTTTTTTAACCGTGTCCCCTACTTTCACGACAATCTTTTTGTTATGGCCATAGCGCGTGGCATAGCCATTTCCATGGTTAATTTCTACCAAATTTCCATAACCATAACGTCGACTGGCCCAGGTCACTACCCCTGCCGCAACCGCAATGACATCACTGCCATCTTTACCAGCGAAATCCATGCCTTTATGGTGCTCACGACGCCCGGTAAATGGGTCTGTTCGTTGACCGAAATAAGAAGAGGTCCAGCCCTTCTTAATCGGTCGGCCAGCAGGAAACACCTCAGCTTGCAGGTTTCGATTCATCATCATTGTTTCCAGCACAGAGAGTTGCTGCCCGCGGTCCTCAATTTGTTTGGATAATAGAGCAATATTCTGTATAAATTCAGGTACATCCACCGGCTGTGTTTTATCGCTTGATGGACCACCGAGCGCAGGCACATTGGCAAAATTAAATTCGCCTTTATCCAATTTTGCCATTTTTGTAAGACGCTGACCTAACGCATCTAATCTGATCACACGTGCCTGAAGGGAGCCGAGACGGGACGCCAATGCACTCATATTATCTTCAACATCGCGCTTCGCCATATTGATTTTTGTACCTTGTTCTTTTAATTGCCCTTGTAAAACTGCGTATAAAACGTCCGGTTGAAATTCCACACTTTGTTTGCCCAACCAATAACCAGTATAGGCCAATCCACTCGGCAAAATAACCAACGCCAATAATGCAAAACCAAGCAATCGGCGCCTGTTCAGATTAATATAACCCGAACCGCCACTGTGTTTCCTGATAAGAATAATATTCATTAATACTTAATCCATCGCCTTACAACTACTTGAAATCATTAAATTTCTTACTTCGCACACTGGCATACTTTACACCCAACAGAACTTTATACGCTGTGATAAATAAAATAAAGTAGAGATTTAGCTATATAATAATTATATCGACCACAACGCTATCAACATAATAAACAATGACCCAATACCGTAAATTAAATACACTTTTATCTGACCAATCCAACGAGTTGAATTCACTCGTTCGTCATGCGCAATTTTTGGCTCGCTCAAATCGAATATTACAAAGCTTGCTTATTGCGCCCTTAAGAAAACATGTCTCAATTGCTAATATATCAAATCAAACCTTAATCATTACCATCGATTCCGCCGCCTGGATGACCAAGACAAAACTGCAACTGCCTGATATATTTGAAAAATTCAAAAAAATATCAGGACTACCTCAACTCAGACACACTCAAATAAAAGTCGACCCTTCTAACGTGTATGCCACCTACTGCCAGAAAGCTAAAAATGGCAGCGAGAAAGCCAACGATACCAGGCAAAATTCCGCCTCCCTTTCTGACTCTCTATCTGCAAAAACGTTCTCTCAAATCAGCCATGTTGCGAATAACTTAAATGACGACAAATTGAAAAAATCCCTATTAAAATTGGCTAAAACATTAGCTGAAATGCAACAGTTGAGAGGCCAATAATAGCACAATTAATAACCAGAACCGCCAATCGGCTCACACAATCCTTAATAAATCGAGTCTTTGGGGGCAGACAAAATACTCTATAACTTATACTAATCCAATATAAATTTTATTAATAATCGAAAGATAGGGAATAAGGTGCGGGATAAAACATCGCTTCGCACATTATCCCTGTGCAAAAAAAAGCCAGATAAATATCTGGCTTTCTTAGATTTTAGAGCAAAGAACGAGTCAATCGTTAGATTTAATTTGTTGCGAGAAGTGGTTGTGAAAATGAAATCGGTGCTGATTTCTCATCATCAAACACAACAAGCTCCCAGGCTTCCTGATCGGCAATTAAGGCCTGTAATAATTGGTTATTTAATTCATGGCCTGACTTACAACCACTAAATGCGCCAATCAAACTACGGCCCAGCAAATAAAGATCACCAATCGCGTCCAGCACTTTGTGTTTTACAAACTCATCTTCATAACGCAGACCTTCTTCATTCAATACCCGATAGTTATCAAGTACAACAGCGTTATCAAGTGTGCCGCCCAATGCTAAATTATTTTCACGCAGTTGTTCAATATCGCGCATAAAACCAAACGTACGCGCTCTGCTAACTTCCTTAACAAACGATGTCGTTGAAAAATCTATACTGGTATCCTGGCTGCGGCTTTGAAACATTGGATGATCAAAATCAATTTTAAAAGATACCTTAAAACCTTCAAAGGGATCAAATCGGGCCCATTTGTCGCCGTCTTGCACCTGGACAGGTTTTTTAATTCGAATAAAGCGCTTAGGTACATTCTGCTCTTCTATACCAGCAGATTGTATTAGAAATACGAAAGGACCCGCACTGCCATCCATGATAGGTACTTCAGGTGCACTAAGATCGATGTACGCATTATCTATACCTAATCCAGCGAAGGCAGACAGTAAATGCTCTATAGTAGAAATTCTTACACCGCCTTTCGCCAGAGTCGTAGACAAACGTGTACCACCCACATTTTCCGGTTTAGCTTCTATCTCAACGGGGGGGTCTAAATCTATTCGACGGAAAATAATTCCGGAATCCGGTGCCGCGGGGCGAAGTGTCACGTAAACTTTCTCCCCAGTATGCAAACCAACCCCTGTTGCCCGTATGACATTTTTTAATGTGCGTTGTTTAATCATAGTATTGGTTAATTCCTGGAACCTTGTATCTAAATTAAAAAAATGCGGCTGACTGTTTGTCAGTTGCCTAAAAATTTTCTGATTAATAGTCGTTCATTTAATAATAAGTCAGTTACCGGCTCCTTTTTAATTGACTCAATATCAAACTGAAACTGCTGTTGCTTTCACGTTACCTGCGCGTTGTGTTTGTTGCCTGTTCTGACAGCTCTTTATGAGAACTGTGTGTGTGTGAGAGCCATTGTGACAGCTGTTACAGCTCTTTGTTACACACTCTCGTGATTAACCTTGGTTCTTAGCGCTTACGCCAGCACTTTTCCAAACATTGCATCGACAACAAAACAAACAATGAGTAAACACTATGTATTTAGGTCAAAAATCAATGTGTGTCAAATAAATCACAAGTGTATCAAAAATCTCACAGGTTTGCGAAAGTCTAACACAGCCCTTAGCCATTGCCTAGAAAACTATCGGACTTAGTTCACATATCTAAAGATTAATTATTAATACAAATAATACTAAGTTTATAATGTTCTTATAAATGACAAATTCCCCCAAATTTGCCTTAAAATAGGCACAAAATATAAATATTATGTAAAATTAATATATGCACACCTTGCGACGGATCTGCTCAGTCAGCCTGCTTCCTTAAAAACGCCGGTATGTCCAGATAGTCAATATTTGTACTGGCCGCTGTGGAAAATCGGTCTCCCGCCACTTTATTGCGAATAACCGTCGGTCTTTCCAATTGTCCATAGTCAACCTCGCCAACAGCATTTTTATGTATTAATTTCATAGGCTTACTGTCTTGTTCCAGGTTGCGACCCAAGCCAGTTGCGACCACAGTGACGCGTAATTCGTCGCTAATATTCGGATCTATGACCGTACCTACCACAACTGTTGCATTTTCAGACGCAAACTCCTTTATTGTGTTGCCAACTTCCTCAAATTCACCAATAGCCAGATCCAAACCTGCTGTGACGTTAACTAAAATACCTCTGGCACCGGTCAAATTCACATCTTCCAGTAATGGACTACCAATCGCGGATTCAGCCGCCTCTCTGGCACGACTTTCGCCTGTCGCACAACCTGTACCCATCATCGCCATCCCCATTTCGGACATCACAGTGCGCACATCGGCGAAATCGACATTTATCAAGCCGGGTCGCGTAATCAATTCCGCGATACCCTGAACCGCCCCCAGCAATATATCGTTAGCGGCCTTAAATGCGTCCAGCAAAGAGATATTTTTGCCTAACACCGCCATCAATTTATGATTAGGTATGGTAATGAGCGAATCAACATACTCGGTCAATTCTTTTATACCTTCATCGGCAATGGCCAATCGCTTGTGTCCTTCAAAAGGAAAAGGTTTTGTTATTACTGCAACCGTTAAAATGCCCATTTCCTTGGCGACCTGAGCAAAAATAGGCGCACCACCCGTACCTGTGCCCCCACCCATACCCGCAGTGATAAACAACATATCAGATCCCTCGATGACTTCAGCAATACGATCCCGGTCTTCCAATGCCGCCTGTCTGCCGACTTCCGGATTTGCACCGGCACCCAAACCTTTTGTGATATTCGTACCCAACTGCAAAACAGTACGTGCAGACGAATTTTTCAATGCCTGCGAGTCTGTATTGGCACAAATAAATTCGACCCCATCAATATTTTGCGCCACCATATGCTCAAGCGCATTGCCGCCACCGCCGCCGACACCGACAACTTTTATTACTGCGTTTTGTGTATGCGCATCCATTAATTCAAACATGTTAAACCCTCCAGATTAGATATTAATTAAAATTACTACTTTTTCACAGATAACCACTTATTCACTTTTTATTAACTGCTTATGATAAGAAGCCCCAAACCAAGTGCTTTAGCTAAAAATTTCCCTGAAACCAACTTTTCATCTTGCCGAATATTCCTTTAAATCCCTGATTTATAGTTGTATCCATTTTCCGATCATCTCGATGTTGATGACCATACAAAAGCAAACCAACGCCAGTGGCATGTATTGGATTACACACGACATCTGTCAAACCGATAACGTGCTGCGGGTATCCCAATCGCACTGGCACATGAAAAATTTCTTCGGCGAGCTCAATCACCCCTTCCATTTTTGAACTACCGCCTGTCAACACCACACCCGCCGCGCATATATCTTCAAAGCCACTGCGCCGCAACTCTGCCTGAACCAATCCGAGTAACTCTTCATAACGAGGCTCGACCACTTCCGCTAAAGTTTGCCGAGCAAGACGTCGTGGTGGACGATCGCCAACACTGGGCACTTCAATGGTTTCATCTGGACTCGCCAACTGTGTGAGTGCACACGCATATTTGACTTTAATCTCTTCCGCATACTGGGTAGGCGTACGCAAGGCAACCGCGATATCGTTAGTTACCTGATCACCAGCGATGGGTATAACCGCAGTATGTTTAATAGAGCCTTCAGTAAAAACAGCAATATCCGTTGTTCCCCCGCCTATATCGACCAGGCAAACACCTAAATCCTTTTCGTCGTCTGTAAGAACGGAATAACTTGACGCTAATTGCTCCAAAATAATATCGTCCACTTCAAGCCCACAGCGACGCACACACTTAACGATATTCTGTGCGGCACTAACTGCCCCAGTGACCAAGTGCACCTTCGCTTCCAGTCTGACACCCGCCATACCAACAGGCTCCCTAATGCCTTCCTGTTTATCGATGACAAACTCCTGTGGTAAAATATGCAGTATCTTTTGGTCCGCCGGAATCGCAACTGCGCGTGCTGCATCGATGACCCGATCAACATCGCCTTGAACGACTTCTTTGTCTCTTATCGCGACAATGCCATGAGAATTCAAACTGCGAATATGGCTACCGGCGATACCGGCATACACCGAAGAAATTTGGCAACCTGCCATGAGCTCTGCCTCTTCAACCGCACGTTGAATCGATTGCACGGTAGATTCAATATTGACTACAACACCTTTTTTAAGACCCTTTGACGGATTCGAGCCAATACCAATCACTTCGACTTCATCGTCCGGCGTAATCTCGCACACAATTGCTACCACCTTTGATGTGCCGATGTCTAAACCCACAATCAAATTCTTGTCAGACTTCTTGGACATTAGTTATTCCTCCTCAAGGAGTCGACTTTGTTTTGGGAAACATTGTTTAGGAAAACGTTGTTTAGGGACACGCTGTTTAGGGACGCCTTACTTAAAGACACCGTGCTTTCCGCCAACTTATTTTGCAACAATGAAACCTGCTCAGGCTTCCACTTGACCGCAAATCCATTTGTATAACGTAAATCGACATGGGCAATATTATTAATATTCTTTGAAAAAATATTACTTGAAGATGGGCTTTCAACAACCTTTGTAAAACGACGTAACGCTGCATGAATATTGTTGCGTCCTACCCTCAATTCAACCCCATCATTCAAAACAATTCGCCAGGCATGCCGATCATCCATCTGTAACACAGAAATACGCTTGCCCAGGTTTCTAATTTCCTCAATCATTTCCTTGTATTGATTTAACATCATGCTATGTGACCCATCAGGACCTCGTAAATGCGGCAACTCATCGGTCATACCCTTTACTGTCTTATCAAAAGTTACTCCATCAAATATTTCACCCTGCGCATTCAACAAGCTGTCTTTATTCCATATCGCGATAGCTTGTTGTTCTTGTATGGTGATACCTATTGTATCTGGCCAAATACGCCTCACCGAAGCAGATTTGACCCAGGCAATTTTCTCTACTTCACTTTCTATTTTGAAAACATCAACAGCAAAAAAACCACCAGAAATATGATTCGAAATTTTATTTTTTAATTGTTCCTGGCTCACATTTTTAAATAAACCATCGACTTTGACACTCTTAATAGACGAAGAGCTAATAGACAAAGAACCTGATTGAGACACGAACAACGCGCCCCAAAACAGCAAGCCGGATATCACAACAACAATCAGTAATTTATTTAATAAACTCAATGTTTATAATCCAAATAATGAAATTCAATTAGTAAAAGAAAGTATTTTCCAAACCAATTCATCGAAATCAATTCCTGCCTGTTGCGCCGCTTTCGGCACTAAACTATGATCTGTCATACCGGGTATGGTGTTAACTTCAATAAACCAGGGATTGTTTTTGTCATCACACATAAAATCAACACGCCCCCAGTCACTCGCACCAACCGACCTAAATGCAGCTAACGCAAGCTGCTTGAATTTTTTTTCTGCCTGTTGTGGCAATCCACTCGGGCAGTGATAAGAAGTATCTGACGAATTATACTTCGCTTCATAGTCATAAAATTCTCTTGGCGTTTCCAGACGAATGAGCGGCAACACATCAACACCTAAAATGGTTGCAGTGAATTCTGCACCAACAATCCATTGCTCAGCTATTACCTCATTATCAAATTTACGTGCAAGTTTGTAAGCACTTCCTAAATCATCAACATGCACAACTTTGGACATACCAATACTTGAGCCCTCATGAATTGGTTTCACAATTAAAGGCAGACCCAATTCGCCACACACATCTTCAAAACTTGTTGACTCATTCATAATTCTAAATAAAGGAGTCGCAATACCCTGACTACTCCATATTTGCTTGGTACGTAATTTATCCATACTCAAAGCACTTCCCAGTACACCGCTACCTGTATAGGGTAACCCCAGATTTTCGAGAACACCCTGCATTACGCCATCTTCACCGCCACGACCGTGCAAAACATTAAACACACGATCAAAGTCACCCGCGAGCAACGTCTTTACAATATTCCTGTCTACATCAATGCCACGCGCATCTACCTGCTTGCGACTTAAAGCTTGCAACACTGCCTGACCGCTTTTAAGTGATACTTCACGTTCTGCGGACAAACCTCCCATCAATACAGCGACCTTTCCAAAGTCTGCAGAATTCATTGCAGAGTTCATTGTTCTGGCTCTCCTACTACATGCACTTCCGCTAGCAGTTCAATATCATGAATTTGTTTAACCGTTCGTTTTACATATTCAATCAGCGATTCAATATCCAACGCATTCGCACTACCCATATTGATAATAAAATTTGCATGTTTATCCGAAACACAGGCGCCGCCAATACATTTCCCTTTCAGGTTCGCACTTTCAATCAGTTTTGCCGAAAATTTTCCCGGGGGATTTTTAAACACCGACCCGGCTGATGCTAGCTGTACTGGTTGTGTATCATTGCGCATCAATAAAAGCTGTTTTATCTGCTTTTTCCCAACATCGCCCCCTTCTTTACAGCTTTCATTACTCCCTTCTTCTTTAAACATGATGTCTTCCACAATTGATTGTGGTTTTAAATAAACAGCAACAAACCATTCCCCTTCAGGCCCCTGTACCTGTCGATACTTAACCTGGAAATCATCAGCAGATCGCATACGGCGCTGACCCGTTCTATCTATTGTTTCAACCTCATCGACTAACTGCCAGGTCTCTCCTCCGAATGCACCGGCGTTCATTGCGACAGCACCACCCATCGTGCCCGGAATACCTGCAAGGAACTCTGCTTTGGTAAATCCGTTTTGCACACAAAATCGAGCGGCTTTGGCGCAAGACACACCCGCCTCTGCGCGAATGCGTTTGTCAGGCAATAGTGACAAATCATTCAACACGCCACTGGTACAAATTACCGTTCCTCGTATACCACCATCACGCACCAATAAATTGCTGCCCAAACCTAACCAAAAAAGCGGTTGATTCTCAGGTAACTGCTGCAAAAATAAAACCACGTCATCCAGATCGGCAGGCTTATAAAAATAATCTGCCGGACCACCTACGCGCCACGATGTATGACGCGCCATCGGTTCGTTTTTTAACATCACGCCTCTAAGCGATGATTGTTGCGCTGCCATCACGACTTATTTTTCCTTTTTGGCTCATTCTTTGATACACAGTTCGCTGCACTGTCTTGAGAAGAAACGCTCGATAATGCCTTTGATAATGTAGGCGCGATCGAACCGATGTCACCTGCACCCAGCATCAGCACGATGTCACCATCTTTCATCAATCCTTTAATCGTATGAGCTATATCATCTATATTTTCAACAAACACCGGATCCACCTGACCACGATTACGTATCGCGCGACATAAGGTGCGACCATCGGCACCCGCTATGACTTTTTCACCTGCTGAAAAAACATCTGATAATACCAGCACGTCCACATCAGATAACACGATTGTGAAATCCTCAAATAATTCCTGAGTCCGGCTGTATCGATGCGGCTGGAAAACAGCTAACAAACGACGATTTGGCCATCCACTACGCACTGCCTCGATAACTGCAGACAATTCGCTGGGATGATGTGCATAGTCATCAATAATCAAAATCTTGCCTTGATCAGTGTCAACTTCACCGTAACTTTGAATTCGTCGATCAATGCCCTGAAATTGTTTTAACGCTCTTTGTATTGACGCATCATCTACGCCCAGTTCTAGTGCGACTGCAATCGCAGCCAAGGCGTTCAACACATTATGTTTCCCCGGCATATTAAGCGTCACCTTCAGAGGACTTTTTTCCTTCACGATTTCCTTCGCGATAGTCCGCATGACAGTGAATGTTGTAATTTCTCCTTTCTGTACAATATCTTGTGCGACAATATCTGCATCATTATCAATGCCGTAAGTCACAGTAGGCCTGGATATTTCGGGCAACATTTCCTTCACGACAGCATCATCCACACAAAGAATCGCCAAGCCATAAAAAGGTAAGTGGTGCAAAAACTCTAAAAACGTATTTCGAAGTAAAGCAAAATTACCCTCATACGTTTGCATATGATCTGCATCGATATTAGTTACCACCGCCAACATGGGTTGCAAATAAAGAAACGATGCATCACTTTCATCTGCTTCGGCGACTAAATAAGGACTCTCACCCAACTTAGCGTTTCCACCAGTGCTATTAAGCTTGCCACCAATAACATAAGTAGGATCCAGCCCACCTTCGGCCAATATACTCGCAACCAAACTCGTTGTGGTTGTTTTTCCATGCGTGCCAGCAACGGCAATGCCATGACGGAAACGCATAATCTCAGCCAGCATTTCAGCACGGGGTACAACGGGTATTCTATTTTCGTGCGCCGCGACCACTTCCGGATTAGTCTTAGACACCGCAGATGACGTCACGATTACATCAACATCGCTTACATTTGCTGAATCATGGCCAACGACAATTTTCGCGCCGAGGCTGGACAATCGACGCGTAATGCCATTTTCGCGTAAATCTGTTCCTGATATCTGGTAGCCCATATTTAATAAAACTTCCGCTATACCACCCATACCGACACCACCCACACCGACAAAATGAATTCGTCTAATACGCCGCATAGCTTGCCAGTTTAGTCCCGTGTTTAATCTCCTATCTATATCAAGTGGCATGGCGTTCATTGCATTGGCCCCTTTGCAAAACGATCATTAACTGAAACTGCAGCCATTTTTTTACACCACATCGCCACCTCACGTGTTGAATCAGGTTTTGCCATAGCTAGCGCCGCCTGCGCCATATTTAACAAACGTTGTCGTACTTCCACCATATCTTCTTTCACAAAACTATTTAGCACTTCATTCAAATAACGCGGTGTCAGTTTGTTTTGTTGAATCAGCAAACCAGCACCCGCATCAGTCAGGCTTTTTGCGTTAACCGTCTGGTGATCGTCAACTGCATGCGGATAAGGAACAAGAATGGATGCCACACCTGCTGCTTCGATTTCTGCCACGGTCAACGCACCTGCTCTACAAATCACAATATCCGCCCACTGATAGGCTTCTGACATATCTGATATAAACTCAACGATATTGGCTTGTACGTTGGCATATTTATAAAATCGTTCCGTGTCTTCCTTTTTCTCACGGCCTGCTTGATGAAACACTTGCGGCCTGGATTTTTCCGACATCAACGCCAACGCAGGCGGAATCGTTTGATTCAGCGCTAGCGCACCCAAACTACCGCCGAGCACCAATAAACGTAAAGAACCATCGCGACCGTTGTATCTTTCTTCTGGTGTCGAATTTTTTCCAATATCGGACCTGACTGGATTACCAACGGTGGCCACATTCATATTGTCATCAAAGGTACCATCAAATGCATTCGGAAACGCCTGCAGTATTTTACTGGCAATTTTTGAAAGCAGGCGATTTGTTAATCCTGCAATGGCATTCTGCTCATGAATCAAAAGTGGCTTGCGTAAAACCCAAGCCGCTACTCCGGCAGGACCCGTTACAAAACCACCCATTCCAAGGACCGCATCTGGCTTCAAACTTAACAACACATATAAACTTTGAATCAATGCCAGCAACAATTTTAACGGCGCAAATAATAATGTAAGTGCATTTTTTCCCCTCAATCCATTTATAGAAATATATGAAATTGGAATACCCGCTTTTGGCACTATAGATGACTCCAAGCCGCGCCGCGTCCCCAACCAGACAACAGTAACACCTGAAGAACGCAATTCTTCAGCAACAGCCAACGCAGGAAAAACATGGCCGCCGGTACCACCGGCCATGATCAATATTTTCATTTTACTATTTCCTTTCGCTTGCACTTTATTCATTACACCATTCATTACACTATCCCAGCACTCCGTCAAGTGAGTGCTCCTTGACAAACCCCACTACCTTGATCTTCTACTGTGTTGACCCGCATATCGTACATTTTTTTTTGTAGGGAACTTTGTGGGGGACGCACACAACAGACCACTCACTTCATGATTAATTCGCACTACTATCGCTAAAGCAACGCATACTGCAACCATACTACTACCGCCATAACTCATCAGCGGCAAGGTCAATCCCTTGGTTGGTAACACACCCATATTCACGCCGATATTAATAATGACTTGCAAACCGAGCCATAAGCCTATCCCGTACGCTAAGTGAGCCGCAAAGCTATTTCCAATTTTTTCAGCCTGGGCAGCCACACAAAATATTTTCCATATAACAATAGAAAACAGCCCGATAACGATGAATGACCCAGCCAAACCCAATTCTTCGGCTATGACTGCAAAAACAAAATCAGTATGCGCTTCTGGCAAATAAAATAATTTTTGCACACTACTCCCCAAACCCACACCAAACCATTCACCCCTGCCAAACGCAATCAATGCCTGGGTAAGTTGAAAACCGCTATCAAAAGGATCATCCCAGGGGTTTAAAAAAGTGACCAGCCTCTCAATACGGTAAGGCGCTGAGAAAGCCATCGCAACAAGCGCGGCAACAACCACAGCAACAAAAATTGAAAAATGCGATAACCTTACGCCTGCAAGAAACAACATACCAAAAACAGTTGCCGCTAAAACAACTATTGCGCCAAAATCAGGTTCTATAAACAACAATAAACTTGTCATTGTTAACAATACAACAGGTATTAAAAACCCCTTTAACGTTTCACGTATTTCTTCTTTTCGTCGCTCTAAATAACCCGCAAGATAGATAAC
>VAPK010132494.1_pt1 | contig 26984 bp, 27 predicted proteins | sample 3395031 | NCBI WGS metagenome assembly VAPK01 (sample SAMN08290443, study PRJNA428436) | hydrothermal vent metagenome | isolation source: Deep-sea hydrothermal vent chimney 1 | place: Pacific Ocean: Juan De Fuca Ridge
ATCGAGAAGGTGCAGAATGGTAAGTCAGTACGACGATGGCGATAATTACAATGCTTGAAAGTGCACCATAAAATACAGATTTGTGAGCGAGCACGGGATATTCCTGTTTGTTATTGAGGTTCGAGGATAGTATATACCCGTAGTGTTTGAGATTTAGGTATTGAGTGTGCATCCTATTGCAAGGAGTTTCGACGTCGTCAGGGAATGAAGAAGGCGTGCAAGCATACCTAAATCTTAACCGCCATGGGTATATAATAGCTTAAAATATAGCTTGATGATGAAAAAAGCAGATGAAATATACAGTAAGTAAACTGATTAAACTTTATGAAAGTAATTATGAGCGTTTGTCAATCATAATGCCTTCATTGGATATGACTGAAACAGATGTTGATCTGAGGGTGCAGGGCATCACGGGTTTAGTTGTTAGAGTGTTGGAACATTGCAAATATACCACTATTGTTAAGCTCTCAATTGTTTATGATCATAATACTCGTTTTGGCACCAGTATAGCGATGACCGTGCGTATCTATTACGATGCGCAAGTCGCTGAAGTGATGTCTTATCAGGGCTGCGGGCGATTAAAGTCTCGTTATCATTATCCTAATGAAGCCATGTTTATGCCTAGGGAAAAGTTACAAGTTAATCAATTTCTGGAAGAATGTCTGGAACATTGTCTGCTCGTATCAGATGAGCAGAGTTGCTTGACATTGTTGTCTGCAAGTTAAATGAATATAAAAAACCTCCTTTAATATCTAGTTTTTAGAGTCGTAATTTCCTTCCATAAAATTTAAAGAAATAGCCGCTTTACGCCGATAGCCCCTTGTCAGGTACGCTATTTGGGGTAGCCGAAAAGGCTGGGGTTTAAGTCGCCATTTTTCGTACATTATTAGGTTTGCTAAAAAATAATTTGGCTTCATAGTACGTCAGTGAACGTATTTTGCCAGTTTATCTTGCTTGCACCTAGGGTATGGGTTATTTCCGTAATTGAGATATTTAAATATGTTCAGTTTTAAACACGCACCATTGCTTTTAAAAATAAATATTATTGTGGCTATTATTTTCATTATGGTCATTGCTGCAGTGACGGGTTATACCGGTTATAGAGAAAAAAGCACAGCATTAGATTTTGCTAAAGAACAAGTCAAAGATATGAGTACGTTTTATTTTGACAGTTTAAATACCATGATGTTAACGGGCACCATGGATCAGCGTAGTGTCCTGCGCAATAAAATTTTACGCCGTCCTGGAATAAAAGTGGCTAGAGTCGTGCGCGGTAACCCGGTTAAGCAGCAATTTGGTCGTGGGTTTGATGAAGAACAGCCACAAGATGCCCTAGATAAAAGGGCATTGGAAGGGGAAGATATTTTAATCGTTGAAAAGGGTGAGGAAGGTCGGTTGATTACGGTTTTGACCCCGTTTAGAGCGACAGAAAATACCCGAGGTGTCAATTGTTTGCAGTGCCATAATGTACCTAGTGGTGCGGTGAATGGTGCAATTCGAGTGAGTTTTTCACTTTCTGAGATGGATAAAAAAATTGAAAATCAGTTATGGATAGAAGTTATTTTCAACGTTGTTTTACTCACAATAGGATTGTTTATGATCAATTTTATTGTGAGGCGCTGGGTCACCAAGCCGTTGAACGGTTTAATCTCTGTTGTACAACTTCGTGCTGGGGGAGATATTAATGTTAGAGCGACAGTAGTAGATGAAGATGAAGTCGGAAAATTGGCGCTTGCTTTCAACAGTATGGCAGACAAAGTGAATGAAAGTGTCACTCGAGAACATGAAATCGCTGAAGACCTGCGCAGTAAAGTTGATCATTTATTGGAAGTGGTCAGTAAAGCAGCGCGGGGAGATTTAACGGGGCAGATTCGCCTGGTGGGTGATGATGCGATTGGTGAACTAGCTCAAGTTATACAAATTATGATCAACAACCTCAGGTTGTTATTAACAGAAAAACACGATGCCATGGAAGAAATACAGGAGAAAGTGGATCGTATTTTGGCCGTTGTAACGAAAGCTGCGGAGGGTGATTTGACAGGGAAGGTTGATGTCCATGGTGATGATGCGATTGGTCGTTTGGCCTCTGCTGTACAGGTGATGATCGATAATCTGCACTTGTTGGTTTCTCAAGTGCAGCAATCAGGGATTCAAGTGTCCTCATCAGCAACAGAAATTGCCGCTACAGCTAAAGAGCAATTGGCTACGATGAGTCAGCAGGCCGCGACTGTTAACGATATTGTTACTACGTCAACCGAAATTTCGGCAACAGCACAGAGTTTGCTGGAGACAATGACTGAAGTGGCAACCGTCTCCGAAGATACAACGGAGTTTGCTAACAGTGGTAAGGTCGAGCTGTCAACAATGGAGCAAACTATGAATTTGGTGGTTGATGCATCTCAAGCCATTGGTGGTAAGCTGGAGGCACTAAGAGAGAAAGCAGCCAGTATTAATACAGTTGTGACAACCATTACCAAGGTTGCAGATCAAACTAACCTGCTTTCCTTGAATGCTGCCATTGAAGCGGAAAAAGCCGGTGAACACGGTCTTGGTTTTTCTGTTGTTGCGACTGAAATTAGACGCCTGGCAGATCAAACAGCCGTCGCATCATGGGATATTGAACAGCTCATCAACAAAATGCAAATGGCCGTAACTGCCAGTGCAATGAGTGTGGAAAAGTTTTCGGAAGAAGTCAAACAAAGTGTTAATGAGGTTGATGTGGTTAGTACTAAGCTAACACGAATTATTGAGCAAGTTGAAGTCTTGCCACCTCGTTTCGAAAGTGTGCGAGAGGGTATGCAGTTTCAAAGCCAGGGTGCAGTGCAGATTAAGCAGGCTGTAGCATTACTTAATGAGTCTGCTCAGCAAACGGTAGAATCATTAATACATTCTGAGTCAGCGATTGATAAATTAAATGCTGCGGCGCGAGGCTTGCAACAAGGCGTAAGTAAATTTAAAGTCTAAGGCAGGTTTGAAGAAAGTATGTTGATCTTACTCATGAAAGTTAATAACCATCATGTCGGTATCGATGTTAAAGAGGTTGTTGAGGTTATTCCACGAGTGTCTTTGAGTGCTACTAAAGAAGCATGTCACTCTGATCACAGTCAGGGAAATTTGAGTTATCACGGAGAATTTGTCCCCGTATTTGATCTGAGCTATTTGCTGGCATTAACGTCAACAGAACAAAGTTTAAGTTCTCGTATTATTGTTAGCCAGGCACCAAACTCATGTAAAGATAATAAAATAGGTTTGATTGCTGCACATTTGACTTCAATAATGACTATTCCTGTTGAACAAAAGAATTGGTTGCATGCTGAGAAGTTAATGAACTTAGTTCAGCAAGACGACATGGCGATTCACCTTCTTTCAGTGGAACGTATTATGGATTGTTATTATGCTTATGGGGACTTAAATATGTTGCCAAAAATTGGTGCTCCTCTCTAGGGAAATGCAGGTGTCGCTTAATCTCATCGAAAAATGGCTGGCCGAAAAAACAGGTATTTTGCCTGAAAGAGTAGGGCATGAGCTCATCAGGCAAGCCGTTTTTGCTCGCATGGCAGAAAATGAATGCGGGGATGTGGAGACCTATTTTTCCTTGTTAACCAGTCGGGATCAGGAATATGATGCTTTCATAGCAGAAGTAACGGTGTCTGAAACCTGGTTTTTTAGAGATGAAGTGCCTTATCAATTTTTAGCTGAAGTGGTGCAACAACAATGGGTACAGACGAAATCATTACCTTGCCATGTCTTAAGTATTCCCAGCTCCAGTGGCGAAGAGCCTTATTCTATTGCTATTGCGTTGTCAGAGCTGGGGCTGAACAAAAAAGATTATGTGATTGATGCGGTTGACATTAACCGTGAAATTATTGAAAAAGCACGTAAAGGCATATATCGACCTCATTCTTTCCGCGGTAAAGATCAAAAGTTCCTGGACCGTTATTTCAAAAAAACAGAAGGAGAGTATCATCTGATTGACGCGGTGAAAAGCCGGGTGAATTTTTCTGTTGGTAATGTGTTGCAGCTAGATGATTTATGTATAGGTCGATTTTATGACATTATATTTTGCCGAAACTTGCTTATTTATTATGATTTAAAAACACAATTACAAGTTTTGAAAAAAATACACCATCGTTTGCGACCTAATGGCATATTATTTACCGGGCACGCAGAAGCAAATAGTTCTTTAAATCAATATTTCACTGGTGTTGGCCCTATAGGTGCTTTTGCTTTTGCTAAACGTAATCACGTAACAGAACAATTTGATGCCATGCCTTCGCGTGTTGTTCATTCAAATAATAAAAAATCAAAGAATAAAAAAAATCGGTTAGAAAATAATGTATCACTATCTTTATCTGAACATCAAAGACGCCGTTACCATGAATTCCGTGCACCAGAAATGGCACTGAAAATTGAAGAGGTTGCAAATAGCGGTGATCTTGATGAAGCAAATAGACTTTGTCAATTAGTACTTTCTGATAGTTCTGATCCAGAAATTTATTATGTTTGTGGTTTGGTAAAAGAAGCGGAAGGGGAGCCTCATCGTGCGGAAGCACTGTTTAGAATGGCTTTGAAATGGAACCCTGAGCACTATAATGCGTTGACTCATTTGGCGGCCAATCTTCAGTCCAGAGGCTTTAGTGTGGAAGCAAAAAAAATAAAGAAATTTGTTATCCGTAAATTTGAGGGTCACTCAGATGAATGAGGGTGATATCAAAATGCATGATTGCTGGAATTTGATCGGGTCGAGAAGTCCTAAGGGCGCGAGTTGCGAACGTTTGAAAAACGTCATTACTTGCGTTAATTGTGATGTATATGTCAAGGCGGGCCGGCGTCTTCTTCATCGTGACGCACCTGTAGGTTATATTGACGAATGGGTAGAAATTATATCGACGGCAGAAACTTTAGAAAAGAAAGAAACAACATCGGTCATCATTTTCAAAATACAAAACCAGTTGGTTGCCTTGCCTTCTCGACTTTTGGATAAAGTTGTTATTCCGGGGCGTGTACATACACTGCCTCACAATAATTCATCGTATATAGCTGGAATCACTAATGTTCAAGGCGAACTTGCTGTAAGCCTGGATATCAATCGTTTGTTAGTTGGTAAAGATAGCCGGAAGCCGATAGATGAAAGTCGTTTTCCCAGAAATGTTGTTATTAAACTGGCAGGTGGGCTGTGGGCTTTTGAGGTTGAAGAAGTTGTTGGTATAGAGCGTTTGAAGTTTGAGACCGTTGCTTTAGAAGCTGAGCGATGGTCTGGAGATGAGAAATTCGTAGATTCCTGTTTTTTATGGAAAAATAAGACAGTTATTATGCTTGATGATACGGTGATCGAAAACGTTCTAAGAGGCATTAGAATGTAATGACGGATGATAATGTATTTTCAGACTTACCTATGTTGGAGCTTTTCAGAGGTGAAGTTGAACAACAAACTGCGGTGCTGACGGATGGCTTGTTGTTGTTGGAAAAAGGAAAAGCCAACGATGCGACGATAGAACCTTTGATGCGTGCAGCACATTCAATGAAAGGTGCCGCTAGAATTGTCAATCGTAATGTGATTGTTGAGGTTGCTCATGTCGTAGAAGATTTTTTTGTCCAGGCTCAGCAACTACATGCTTTGGTCACTGAGCAGCACGTCGATGTCTTGTTACAAGCGGCCGATCTTATTGCCAAACTGGCGATGGACTATGAGCAAGATGATGCTATTTCTGCAGCGGAGCACGGGCAATGTGATGCCATAAAATTAGAAATGAAGTCGTTAACTAACAAACTGAAATCATCAGAGGGGGATGCTGATGTTGAAAAAAACGATGATCCAGAAATAAAAATCGCGCGACCAGATCAAGATTTAATCCCTACTGAAAGCGTAACAGATATAGATGCAGAGATCTTGCCTGTGTGTTATATCGATACAAAAAAACCAACTAAAACAGGAGAAAGAAGGCAAGATAGAACACTTAAAATGTCCAGTGAACGGCTTGACCAATTGATCGCATTAACTGGTGAGTATATGGTTCAAACAAGATGGTTGAGACCCTTTGCTCAATCACTACAGCGAGAAAAAAGGGAGCAATGGGAGCTGGTCTCGATGGTTGATGGGTTCATGGAAGAATTGCTGACGAGTCGAGTTGATGACAGTGTTGTGCAAAAAATAGAGGAAATCAGGAAGCATGCGCTTGCTTCCCGAGACCGGGTTGCAAAAAGTGCAGCCGAACTGGAAGCCTATGACGTTAAAGCAGAAAGTTTAGCCAGTCGATTACATGGTCAAATTATTGCTTGTCGTATGCGACCCTTTAGAGATGGTGTGAATGCTCTGCCGAGAATTATTCGTGATGTCGCCCGCTCATTGGGTAAAGATGTTTCACTTGATATGGAAGGGCTGGATACAAAAGTAGATCGCGATGTTCTTGAAAGAATTGAAGCCCCCTTAAGTCATATATTAAATAATGCGATTGATCATGGTATAGAAGATGCGAATACTCGAGAGGCAATAGGGAAACCCCGTAAGGGGAGGCTGATATTATCGGCTTATCATCAGGGCGGCATGTTATATATATCATTGTCAGATGATGGTAGAGGTATTGATTTTTCGCAACTGAAAGAAAAAATTATCACGAAAGGTCTGGCGAAACCGGAGGTTGTTGAGCAGCTTAACGAACAAGAGTTAACCGAGTTTATGTTTTTACCTGGGTTTTCAACGAAAAGCGAAGTGAGTTCCTTATCAGGTCGAGGCGTGGGTTTAGATATTGTTCGGGAAGTCATGCAAACCATGGGCGGTGGTATTGAGCTTGAGTCCGTTTCCGGTCAGGGGACGCGGTTTAAAATGCGTTTGCCGCTCACCTTATCGGTTGTACCTTCTTTATTAGTTCAAATCAGTGGCGAGCCTTATGGGTTTCCTTTGGCGAGAATCGACACCATTGTTCAGCTTCCCACCAGTGATATTTATCAGCAAGACAACCAGCAATTTGCCATTATCGAGGGTATGGAAACCTTATTGGTCTCGGCGGCACGTATTCTAGATATAGAGGCTAAAGAATCTAAAAGTCGCAATTTGTCTGTGCTCGTAATTGCCGGTCAAGAACTCAGAATAGGGTTTGTTGTAGAGCAATTTTTAATAGAAAAAGAGTTGGTTGTAAAAAAATTGCCGAGTCAGCTCGGCGCAGTTCAAGATATCGCCTCTGCTGCATTTATGGAAGAAGATGGTTCACCCGTATTAATTATCAATGCTGAAGACATTGTTCAAACTACACGCAACGTCATTGAATCAGGGGAGTCGATAAGTTTATCAAAAAATGTAACAAAAAATAAGTCGACTGAAAAAAAACGTATTTTAGTGGTTGATGATTCTATTACGGTGAGAGAAATAGAGCGAAAACTGTTGCTGAGTTCAGGGTATGACGTAGACGTTGCAGTAGATGGCTTGGAAGGGTGGAACGCGGTGCGCAAGAGCGTCTTTGATGTTGTGATAACCGATGTTGATATGCCGAGAATGAATGGGTTACAACTGACTCAACTGATAAAAAAAGATTCCGCACTCAGACATATTCCCGTGATGATTGTTTCGTACAAAGATAAAACCGAGGATAAAGACAGGGCATTAACACATGGGGCGGATTTGTTTTTAGGCAAAGCTAATTTTCATGATGATGCTTTGCGTGATGCTGTTGCTCAACTGTTGGGAAAGTAGAGAGTGATTAAAATGAAAAAAGGGTGTTTATGCGGGTAGCCATCGTCAATGACAGTTTGATCGCGGTGGATTGTTTACGGAGGATTGTTCTTTCTGGTGGACATGATGTGGCGTGGATTGCATATAATGGCGTGGAAGCAATAGCCACTTGTTTGTCGGATAGGCCTGACATTATCTTGATGGATTTATATATGCCCGAAATGAATGGCGTAGAGGCGACACGACAAATTATGGCACAGGCGGCGTGCCCGATTTTAGTGGTCACGAGTGACATTCAACAACATGCTGCACGTACTTTTGAAGCTATGGGCGAAGGGGCTTTGGATGCGGTGAATACGCCTCAGCTTGGTCTGACGGGAGACTTGGCCGGAGGTCAAGAATTGCTTCGTAAAATATCAATTATTCAGTCTTTCAGCAAAAAAGTGAGTGTACCCGATCCCGCCAGAATAAAAGTAGATGCTAAACAAAACGGGACGTCGTCCGTTCCACTTATTGCTATTGGTGCTTCGTCAGGTGGCCCTGCGGTGTTGGCGAAAATTATATCGGCATTGCCTGAAACATTAAAAGCCGCAGTGATTATTGTGCAGCATGTGGATGCGCGTTTTGCTGATGAGCTGGCGCATTGGCTGGACCAACAGTCTAAATTAAGAGTACGCAGCGCTGTTGAGGGCGATAAACCGACAGTGGGAGAGGTGTTGATTGCGAAAAGCAATGATCACTTGATTTTGAATGAGGATGGCAGTATTTCATATTGTTGTCAACCGGAAAAAATGGTTTACCGCCCATCCGTTGATGTGTTTTTTTCTTCTGTCGACAAATACTGGCGGGGTCATGTTATTGCCCTGATGTTGACGGGAATGGGTGCTGATGGCGCTGAAGGTTTGTTAAAACTATATAACAAGGGTGTGACGACACTTGTGCAAAATAAAGAAAGTTGTGCCGTTTATGGTATGCCAAAAGCAGCCGTTAAATTAGGTGCGGCTCGTTTGATTATAACGCCAGAACAAATGATAGAAAAAATATTAAGCTGGGTCGAAGAAATTAAGGCTTGAAATATGACAACATCTGATAATGAAAAAGAACAACTTCCCTTAACTCAAACCTGCGTTGCGGTGAGAGTCTTGTTGGTTGATGATCAGCGCATTATTGCGGAGGCCTTTCGTCGCATGGTTATGGATGACCCTGAAATAGAAATGCATTACTGCTCCGATCCAAATCGTGCGTTAATTGAAATTCAGTCTTTTAGGCCGACGGTTATTTTACAGGATTTGGTGATGCCTGATGTGGATGGCTTGAGTTTATTACGGCAGTTTCAACAAGACCAGGTGGCTCGGTCTGTTCCCGTTATTGTTTTAACGACAAAAGAAGATCCCAAGATAAAAAGTGAAGCGTTTGCTATAGGTGCAAGTGATTATTTAGTAAAGTTTCCCGATAAAATAGAAGTAGTTGCCCGACTCAAAGCCCATTCCCGAAGTTACCTTGCACAGCAGCAAAGAGATGACGCTTATAGCGAGTTAAAACAGTTGCAGGTCGAATTAGAGAGAAAAAATGTAGAATTGGAAGCGTTGTCTTGTCGGGACGCCTTGACCGGAATATTGAATCGCCGAGGGTTTGATGATTATCTCTCTAATGAGTGGCATCGTTCCATAAGAGATCAAAAAGAGCTGGGGTTACTGATTATTGATGTGGACTTTTTTAAACCCTTTAATGATCATTATGGTCATCAGCAAGGTGATGCGTGTTTGCAACAAGTGGCTGCAGCACTAGAAACTGGACTCAAACGGGCGAATGATATCGTGGCGCGTTATGGCGGAGAAGAATTTTCCGTTGTATTGCCCAATACGAATATGGAAGGTGCGTTACTCATCGCTGAAGCGGTTCGCGCCTCAGTTGAGAGTTTATCACTGACGCATGAGTATTCTCAGGTGGCAAGTTATATCACGGTCAGTATTGGTGTCATGTGTTGTCAGCCTGCGGCAGGCGATGCTTTGGAAAGTTTGATTGCTAAAGCAGATAAAGCACTTTATAAAGCAAAAGACAGTGGCCGGAATCGTTGCTGCGCTTATCAACCTGAGATGGAAAAAGAAGTTTGAGATATAAGTTATAGTTGAAAACCAAATCATAGAAAAATGCCAAAGGTAAAAAAATTGTTATCGATGTCATCTAAATTAATGATTGATATATTATTAACTCAAGTTTCGGAGTTCAAATTCGTAAAAAAATGGCGACTATCTAATTCATCTTAGATTTTTGAATTACTATCTTGACTTGGGGTTCACTTTAATAGGTCTATATTTTCTTTTTCCAGCATATCTATCAGACGAATCAGGGGTAGACCAATTAGCGATGTAGGATCGTCACCTTCTTGTTTTTCAAATAGAGCGATACCGAGTCCTTCTGCTTTAAAAGATCCTGCACACTGGTAAGGTTGTTCTTGTTGCAAATATTTTTCGATTGTTTCAGGTGATAAGCTTTTGAAGTAAACGCTGTAGTTCACCACATCCATTTGTAATCTATTATTTTCAGCGTTCAGTACACAAATCGAAGTTAAAAAATCTACTTTTTTACCCGATGCTTGAGTGAGTTGATGGGTTGCGTTGGTATGATTTTCGGGTTTGCCTAATACGATATTGTCGATAATAGCCGCTTGATCGGAGCCAATAATGAGGGTGTTATTGTTTGTTTTAGCCACGGTTCGAGCTTTTTTTTCAGCTAATCTTTTGACCATGTCGATGGGGTCTTCCCCTGGTAATGGGTGTTCATCAATATGGGGTGAAATAACATCAAAAGGAAGCCTTAAACGTTTCATTAAAACTTTTCGATAAGGTGAGGATGAGGCTAAAATGAGTTGTGTTGTTTTAGACAATGAATTTCCTTTTGAACATTATTTGACAAATTATCGACCATCAAAGGACATAGAAGAAAATACCCACTTTTTGGTTTTTTCGCAGGTTACCCAATTTCGACTAAAGTTTCATCCGGGTTGACACTATCGCCTTTGTTGACATGAACGTCTTTGATTGTGCCTGATATCGGTGCTTGTATTTCAGTTTCCATTTTCATTGCTTCCGTAATGAGTATGGGGTCGCCTTCGGCAACGGTGTCGCCAATTTTCACTAATACCTCAACGATAGTCCCCGGCATGGACGCAGTGACATCTCCGGGTTCCTTGGCGAGGGGTCGCTTGCTTCCTTTAGCGTGACCCTGGTTGACCAAAACAGGTTCTTTTCCCCCCGACGAGACCCTGACCTCATCTAGTGTTTCCAGCATAATTTCTTCTGGGACACCATCTACTGATAAATAGAAAGGGCGGTGGTTTTGAGTTTTGTGTCCTGTTCCCGTAACGCGGACATGATACGTCTCACCATGCATGGTGACATTGAACTCTACGGGTGCGGGGCCACAAAATTCTCCGCCTTCAGTAATGGGTTCCAATGGTTCAGGTATGAGTGTCTCGGCTTCGCGTTCTTCCAAAAACTGACGAGCGACTTCAGGAAACATGGCATAAGACAACACATCTTCTTCAGAGCAAGCTAAAACACCAATTTCTTTACGCAAGGTGTCCATCTCTTCTTTTAGCAAGTCAGCAGGGCGGCAGGTTATTATTTTTTCATGACCTATTGCTTGTTGTTGTACCGTTTTATTGATTGTACCGGGGGCTTTGCCATAGTGGCCTTGAAGATAAATTTTTACTTCATTGGTCATGTTTTCATAGCGGTGATCAGCAAGTACATTGAGTACCGCTTGAGTGCCGACAATTTGGGAAGTTGGGGTGACCAAGGGTGGATAGCCGAAGTCTTTACGTACCCTGGGTATCTCTTTGAGTACCGCATTCATTTTATCCAAAGCACCTTGCTCGCGCAATTGATTTGCCAGGTTAGAAATCATGCCGCCTGGAATTTGGGTGATCTGAACGCGCGTATCGACACCGGTAAACTCACTTTCGAAACTTTTATATTTTTTTCGTACCTCATAGAAATATAACCCGATTTCTTGTAATAATTCAAGATCCAGTTTGGTGTCATATTCAGTGTCGCGAAATGCGGCCACCATACTTTCGGTCGGCGGGTGACTGGTGCCCCCCGAAAAAGTGGAAATAGCCGTATCAATACCGTCACACCCCAATTCAACGGCTTTCAATTGACACATGTCGGACAAGCCCGAAGTCGCATGGCTGTGCAAGTGCAATGGAATTGTGATGTTGGCTTTTAGAGCCGTAACAATTTGCACGGTGCTGGTCGGAGTTAGCAGGCCAGCCATGTCTTTGATGGCGATGCTGTCGCAGCCCATCGCTTCAAATTCTTTAGCGATATCGACAAACTGATCAATGCCATGTACCGGGCTGGTGGTATAACAGATTGCGCCCTGGGCGTGTTTTCCTGCCGCTTTTACTGATTCGATTGAAACACGTAAATTGCGTAAATCATTCAATGCATCAAATACCCGAAACACATCAACCCCATTGTCAGCGGCGCGGCTAACAAAGGCTCTAACCACATCGTCAGAGTAGTGTCGGTAGCCCAGTAAGTTTTGTCCCCGCAATAACATTTGTAACGGTGTCTTGGGTAAAGCTTCACGGAGCTTGCGCAGCCGTTCCCAAGGGTCTTCTTTAAGGAAGCGAAGGCAAGCATCAAACGTGGCGCCCCCCCAGACCTCGAGTGACCAAAAACCGACCCGATCCAGTTTTTCACAAATGGGTAACATATCTTCTGTGCGCATTCGGGTCGCAATCAATGATTGATGCGCATCGCGTAATATGGTGTCTGTTATATGGAGTTTAGGCATAGTATATTCTCTGGATAAAGTAACCGGATTATAATCGCATATGCGCAGCAACTGCTGCCGCAACGACTGCGGCAAGTTCTCTGGCGGGTCTTCTGACAGAATAATTGACTAACTCAGGATGGGCTTCAACAAACCCGGTATTAAATTTCCCGCTCTGAAATTCGGGTGATTGAATAATTTCCAGGTGATAGGGAATGGTCGTTTTTACGCCATAGACAGCAATATCATTCAAGGCGCGATGCGCGCGATCAAGCAATTCGTCCCAGCTGAGTGCCCATACCGTTAGTTTTGCACAGAGCGAATCATAATAAGGTGGAATTTCGTAACCGGAATAGATCGCCGCATCGGTGCGTACCCCTGGGCCACCTGGCGCGAAATAACGGGTAACACGACCAAAGCTGGGCAGGAAGTCATTTTTTGGATCTTCCGCATTGATGCGAAACTCCATTGCAAAACCTCGCTTTGTAATATCCGATTGCTGGTGAGATAACTTTAAACCAGATGCGATCAGAATTTGTTCTCGTACAATATCCAGCCCCGTGATTTGTTCGGTTACGGTGTGTTCAACTTGTAAGCGCGTATTCATTTCCATGAAATAACAGTTTTGATCTTGGTCAATTAAAAACTCGACGGTGCCCGCATTTTCATACGCAACGGCTTTGGCCGCGGTGACGGCCCAGTTGCCCAGCTTGTCACGTAAAGCATCGTCAATTTGGGGCGAAGGCGCAATTTCAATCAGTTTTTGATGACGTCGTTGAATTGAGCAATCACGTTCGAATAAGTGGATAACATGGCCGTGGCTATCGGCCAGTATTTGTATTTCGATGTGCAAGGGGTCAACAATACATTTTTCAAGAAAGACATCCGCGCTACCAAAAGCTTTAGTGGCCTCAGAGACAACCCGGTCAAAGTTTTTTTCGAGATCAGCTTCGTTTTCACAGCGACGAATGCCTCGTCCGCCTCCCCCCGAGGTCGCTTTGAGCATAATAGGGTAGCCAATTTTTTTGGCAATGACGATGGCTTCAGCAGCGCTGGAAATATTCTCTTCACTGCCTGGCGTGACCGGAATGTTAGCCTCAATCATGGCTTGCCGAGCTGCGATTTTGTCGCCCATACGGCTAATCACCGCAGCACTGGGGCCGATAAAAATCAAGTTGCGACGTTTGCAAATACGGGGTAGTTGAGGGTTTTCCGAAAGAAAGCCGTATCCTGGGTGAATTGCATCACAGCCTGTTGCGACAGCAAGATTGGCAATTCTGTGGGCATTTAAGTAGCCTGCTACGGATTCGGGCCCGAGATTATAGGCTTCGTCGGCTTTTTTGACATGTAGAGCATGTCGATCCGCGTCAGAATAAATAGCAACGGATTTGATGCCCATCTCTGCACAAGCTCGAACGATGCGAACCGCTATTTCCCCGCGATTGGCAATGAGTATCTTTTTAATCAAAGTAGGTTCCCTTTGTAATAAAAAGTCGAAAACAATCCTGTTTAATTTTGTTTATTTTCATTTGAATCAATATCTTATGTTTAAGGATAAGCAGCGTGATACGACTTAGCATTTGGATATTATGTCCGGCTCTAACGCACTCTGCAATAAGAATTTTCTAACTGGATATGGGGGGTAGAATCACAGTCTACAAAACCGGCTCGTTGGCGAAAAGAAAAAAAGGCTTGAAATCGTTCCATAATCCGCTATCCTTCAGCCCCTATTTTATGGGATAATCCCCTGATTTTTCAGGATGGTGTAGGCTGCTGTGAAATCTATTAATCCCTTTGCATATGCACGTGCAGGGAGAATATTTGAAGAAAACTTACCATTAAATAGCATGGAGCGGCTTGCGCCCATGCTCCTTGATACCCAAGGGCAAATTATTGTTGGCTTGTATTTTGATACTGATGCAGAAGGGCAAGCTTATTGCTCAGGAAATATTAAAGCCACATTAATATTAGCATGTCAACGATGTATGGACGCCCTGGAATATCAAGTTGATATCAATGTCAGGCTTGGGTTGGTGAGAACCGAGCAACAGGTTGCCCAATTGGCAAAAAAGTATGAACCTGTCTTGATTACAAAGGATGAAATTTCATTGTGTCAATTGGTAGAAGACGAGCTCGTTTTGGTTTTGCCTGCCTATGCCAAGCACGATAAAAATCAGTGTACTGGCCAAACTTCGCGTCTCGAGTTTGAAAGCAAAAAAAACAATCCGTTTGCAGTATTAACCAAGCTGAAAAAGTAGGCGCGATTTACTGGTCGCGAATAACGTTAATAAAATATATTTAGGAGAAAAAAATGGCGGTACAAAAGAGTAAAAAATCAACTTCGCGTCGGGGGATGCGTCGCGCGCATGACAGTTTGGGTACGCCCACTTTATCTGTTGATCAAGAAACAGGTGAAACGCATCGGCGGCATCACATCACGCCAGATGGGTTTTATCGTGGTCGAAAAGTTTTAGATACTAAGGATGACTAAGATTTGGCATTAACTATTTCACTGGATGCCATGGGTGGGGATCATGGCCCATCGGTTGTTGTGCCAGCGGCAGTGACTGTGAGTAACGAAAACCCTGGTTTGCATTTGGTTTTAGTAGGGCAAAAGCAAATTTTGGAGGCGGCGTTAAATAAAGAGGCTGGTGTCGCTAAAAATCGAATCCGTATCCTGCACGCATCTCAAGAAGTTGCGATGGACGAATCGCCTTCTGCGGCATTGAGACAGAAAAAAGACTCCTCAATGCGAGTGGCTATTAATCTTGTACGGGATGGCGAAGCTCAGGCCTGTGTCAGTGCGGGCAATTCGGGTGCTCTGATGGCAACGGCTCGCTTCGTATTAAAGACTATTCCAGGCATTGATCGGCCGGCAATGATTTCAACTTTACCGACAATGAATGGACATATTCATATGCTGGATCTCGGAGCCAATGTGGATAGCAGTGCGGAACAGCTTTTCCAGTTTGCGGTTATGGGTTCGGTTTTGACCTCTGCAATTAGTGGTAAAGCCTGTCCTACGATCGGTTTACTTAATATAGGCTCAGAGGAAATAAAAGGAAACGAACAAGTCAAGCAAGCGGCTTTGTTGTTGGCGGAGAGTCATCTCAATTATGTTGGTTTTATAGAGGGAGATGATATCGGTAAAGGTACGGTAGACGTTGTTGTTTGCGATGGGTTTGTGGGTAACGTTGCGCTAAAAACGACAGAAGGTGTCGCCAAAATGATAGCGCATTTCATGAAACAAGAGTTTTCTCGGAATTTTTTGACCCGACTATCCGGTGCGCTGGTATTACCCGTGCTTAATGGGTTAAAAAAGCGAATAGATCCACGCAGATACAATGGCGCGACTTTTATTGGTTTGCGTGGCACCGTCGTTAAAAGCCACGGAGGGGCAGATCAGCTTGCCTTTGCAACCGCCATCCGTGAGGCTATTGCCGAAGCTGAAAAAGCCATTCCTAAGCTCATTGGTCAGCAGCTAGAGACGATTTTAAAAGAAAGGCGTTCGGCTTGATATATTCAAAAATCATGGGTACGGGCGGTTTTTTACCAGAAAATGTGGTGACTAATGCGGACCTGGAAAAGAAAGTGGATACCAGCGATGCCTGGATTGTAGAGAGAACGGGAATTCGCCAGCGGCATATCGCGGTTAAAGGCCAAACCACATGTGATCTGGCAGAAGTCGCAGCGCGGCGTGCAATCGCCGCCGCCGGAATGGATACCCGCGATATTGATCTTATTATTGTTGCTACAACCACCCCCGATAAAGTATTTCCCAGTACGGCGTGTTTATTACAGCAAAGGTTGGGCATATCAGGATCCCCGGCATTTGATATACAAGCCGTTTGTACCGGGTTTGTCTACGCCCTTTCTATTGCTGATAAATTTATCAAAACAGGCGCTTCAAAAAATGCTTTGGTGATTGGTGCCGAAACCCTTTCTCGTATTCTGGACTGGAGTGATCGTCGAACTTGTGTGTTGTTCGGCGATGGTGCTGGTGCCGTGGTTTTAAGTGCCTCAGATGAACCGGGTATTAAATCAACGCATTTGCATGCGGATGGGCGTTATGAGTCACTTTTAAATGTGCCCAGAGGCATTTCCAGTGGTTATGAAGACCTTATCGCAGGAGAAGCCTTCATTCAAATGCAAGGTACCGAGGTCTTTAAAGTCGCGGTCAAGACATTAGGTCGAATTGTTGATGAAACGCTGGCTGCAAACGGCTTAAATGACAGTGACATTGATTGGTTGATTCCCCATCAAGCTAATCTGCGTATTATCACCGCAACGGCTAAAAAACTTAAAATGCCGATGAATCGAGTTATCCTTACCGTCGCCGAACACGGCAATACGTCTGCTGCCTCAGTTCCCTTGGCCTTAGATGTCGCAGTAAGGGACGGACGAGTTAAGCGAGGGGATTTGTTATTGCTTGAAGCCTTTGGTGGTGGTTTTACCTGGGGTTCTGCGCTCGTTCAGTATTAGTTCAAGGAATAAAAATGGCATTAGGATTTGTTTTCCCGGGGCAAGGTTCCCAGTCTGTTGGTATGCTTGCTGAGTTGGGTGTCTCTCATTCTTTACTTAAAGAGACTTTCAAGCAAGCGTCCGAGGTATTAGGTTATGACCTGTGGGCCATTACTCAGGAAGGCTCTAAAGAGAAATTGGATGACACCGCTTGTACGCAACCGGCAATGTTAGCGGCTGGCGTTGCGGTATGGCGAGTATGGCAGACGTTAAATCAACCAGCGCCAGATATTATGGCCGGGCATAGTTTAGGCGAATATACTGCCCTGGTTTGTAGCGGGGCTTTATCTTTTGACTCGGCTATAAAATTAGTTGAACAAAGAGGTCGGTTTATGCAAGAAGCGGTACCTGTGGGGCAGGGTGCAATGGCTGCAATTTTAGGTTTGTCAGATGAAGATGTATTGACGCTCTGCAAGGAAAATGCGGAAAATCAGGTCTTGGAAGCCGTAAATTTTAACTCGCCTGGCCAAGTTGTGATCGCGGGTAACAACGAGGCCATTAATAGAGCTGTTGATGCCGCCAAAAATAAAGGTGCAAAAAGAGCTTTGTTATTGCCTGTTAGTGTGCCGTCACATTGTCTATTGATGAAGCCGGCGGCGGAAAAACTGGCTCATTACTTAAGCGAGGTGACCTTTTCCACAGCGATCATTCCAGTCATTAACAATGTCGATGTTATTGCCAACAGCGAGCCTGATGGTATTAAAGATGCTTTGGTGAGACAGTTGTATCGTCCCGTACGTTGGGTGGAAACGATACAGAAAATGGCGGCTGAGGGGGTCACACAACTAGTTGAATGCGGTCCAGGGAGAGTATTGGCTGGACTCACCAAACGAATAGATAAAAATATAAAAGCGTTTCCAGTGTTGGATAATGCCAGCCTCGAAAAAGCAGTCAGGGATACGATAAAATGAGTCAAGATAAAGAAATTGCACTAGTTACCGGAGCCAGTCGGGGTATCGGTAAAACGATTGTGCAGGCGCTCGCAGCAGACAATCGTGTTGTCGTAGGTACAGCAACGACGGCGAGCGGTGCTGAAAAAATCACCGGCTATATGCAGGACGCGGGGGTTGTGGGTCGAGGGTATGATTTGAATGTCACGGACCAAGCTTCGATTGATGCATTAATGAGCAAAATAAAAGATCAATATGGAGCGCCGACCCTATTGATTAATAATGCGGGCATTACCCGGGATAATTTGATCATGCGGATGAAAGAAGAGGAGTGGGACGAAATTATTAACACTAATTTGACTTCCGTTTTTCGACTCTCAAAAGCGTGTCTGCGAGGAATGATGAAAGCACGTACAGGACGCATTATTAATATTACCTCAGTCGTTGGCGTGGCTGGCAACGCAGGACAAGCCAACTATGCCGCAGCGAAAGCGGGCATCATTGGATTTACCCGATCGATGGCCAAAGAAGTGGCCTCAAGGAACATTACCGTTAATGCGGTTGCGCCAGGGTTTATTAATACGGATATGACAAAAGATCTACCTGAATCTCAAAAACAAGTCTTGTTAGAGCAGGTTCCCTTGTCCCGATTAGGGAATCCAGAAGAAATAGCGGCAACGGTTGCCTTTCTGGCATCATCAGGCGCGGCTTATATAACGGGCGAAACGATCAATGTGAATGGTGGTATGTATATGAATTAAAATAGAAATGACTATTTTTTTGTAAATTATTACGAATATAAGGCATGAACCCTAGTATCTCAGGCTTGTTTTCAATACAATACCGACCGCAGCATGAGTACAGTGCATATGTTAGACAGCATCGATATTTGTATTCACGGCCGCAGGTCGCTAGTTTTTGGGGTTTGTCCATTATTTCAGTGTTATAATCTGAGTGAACAAGACAAAAGGCTGAACAAGAGTTGCCGTAAAGGTAGGTCTGTCAGCTGCAAATTTTAATTTTCGTTGGGAGGAATAAACAGTTATGAGTACTGTTGAGGAACGTGTCAAGAAAATCGTTATTGAACAGCTTGGTGTTAAAGACGAAGAGGTTAATAACGAGTCGTCATTCGTTGATGACCTTGGTGCAGACTCGTTAGATACTGTGGAGCTGGTTATGGCGCTTGAAGAGGAGTTCGAATGCGAAATCCCCGACGAGCAAGCGGAAAAAATCACCACGGTTCAACAAGCTATTGATTATATCAATAGCAATCTGAGCTAACTGATTATGCCAGTAATCATTCTGCTCTGCATTCATTAATGCATTTAAAAATAGATAAATTTGGTTATTTATCTCTAGCGTTTGAGATTGAAATATTAAGTGCATATCCTGTTTATTTCAATACAGCCGTGGAATGAAGAGGGTATGCCTGTCATGCAGGGATGATATATTATTAAAATACCCGTGTTGCTGGCCTTTTGTTCGTATTTTCTATTGCAACTTGAGTGACATAATCAACTATGCACCCAATGTTGCAATGAAAACGACCAACAATAACTCTGCGCACTCCGGGGTTTTGATTTTTGACCTTATTTCTTAAACCCCTAAGCTCAGTCTCTACGAGTATAGCGATACTCGTCTTATAGCTGAAAAGGTGTACTCGTGAGTAACAATAAACGGTCTGTTGTGATTACAGGGCTGGGCATGGTGAGTCCTGTAGGCTTAAATGTTGCTGATTCCTGGGCCGCTATATTAAAGGGCCAAAGTGGGATCAAACCACTGGAACATTTTGATGTCACCCAATTTTCAGTGCGTTTCGGCGGATCAGTTTGGGGGTTTGATGTCCATAACTATCTCAGTCCCAAAGAAGCAAAAAAAATGGATCCCTTTATTCACTATGGTATTGCTGCCGCAATCGAGGCTGTGGCGCACTCTGGTCTTGAAGTCACAGAGAGCAATGCACATCGCATTGGTGTTGCTATTGGCTCGGGTATTGGTGGCCTAACTGGAATTGAGAAGGGTCATGAGACGTTTGCGAAATCTGGGCCGCGCCGGATATCCCCCTTTTTTGTGCCCAGTAATATCATTAATATGATCTCTGGCAACTTTTCCATTATGTATGGTATGCAAGGTCCAAATTTTGCAATTGTGACGGCATGTACGACTGGTACGCACAATATAGGTGAGGCTGCACGTATCATCCAGCGAGGCGAAGCAGATGTGATGGTCGCCGGTGGTGCTGAAATGGCAACTTCACCAACGGGTTTAGCAGGTTTTGCTGCAGCTAGAGCATTGTCTACACGTAATGATGATCCTGCTACAGCAAGCCGTCCTTGGGATAGAGATCGTGACGGGTTTGTGTTGAGTGATGGTGCCGGTGTCGTCGTTGTAGAAGAACTGGAGCATGCCAAGCGTCGTGGTGCAACAATTTATGCTGAGGTGATTGGTTTTGGTATGAGTGGCGATGCCTACCATATGACGCAGCCGTCAAATGGAGGAGAGGGCGCCAGCCGTTGCATGGAAAACGCTCTGCGCGACGCCGAAATCAACCCGGAACAAGTGGATTACATCAATGCGCATGGGACTTCAACACCGGCTGGTGATCTCGCAGAAACGGTCGCGACGAAACGTACCTTTGCTGATCATGCGAATAAGTTAGCCATCAGTTCTACTAAATCAATGACGGGTCATTTGCTCGGTGCTGCAGGTGGGATAGAAGCCATTTTTAGTGCTTTGTCTCTGCACCATCAAGTTGTGCCTCCCACCATTAATATCACGAATCCTGATCCAGAGTGTGATCTTGATTATGTTCCCGACACCGCCAGAGATATGAAAATCTCCATTGCGATATCTAATTCTTTTGGTTTTGGCGGCACCAACGGCACATTGATATTGCAGCGCTATTCTTGAATCTCAATGGTCACCATCATTATTTTAACTCAATTTTCGCAGTATTTTCGGGTGAATCAAGGCGTAGCGAAATGAGCATAGTACGCTATATGGCTGGAGCTGTAACGCAGAGTCACGCGAAAAGAGCAATAAATGTTAAAATAATTATAGTGGGCGTACTTATAAAACTCAGTTGGACGAGGATGCAGAGTGCAAGGTATGGGTTTAGATAACATAGTGAACAAAATTATCATCACCTTGAAGGTGATCAGATTTTGTTCGCATTGCTAGATGAGCCAAGAGCCTGTGCTATACACCGTGGGTCCACTGATCTTTCCAGGTTGATACCATGGGCTTGCAGTCCATAAATTGTGTCGTCCAGACTCTTCCGTACTATGATGATTTGCTGACGCTTCATGAAGCCTTACCTGAGCGCTATCCTTATTTATTAGAAAGTACAGCTCAGGCTAATGCCAATAGTCGCTATGATATCTTGTTTGCTTTTCCGCAGTGCTGTTTAACGTTGAACTCAGAAGGTCTTCGTTTTGATGCCGGGCCAAAAGTAAATCTGTCTTCATTTCTTGAGGAATTTGATCAATGGTATCAGCGTGAACGGCAGCCTGACAGTGGCAGCGATTTACCCTTTACGGGAGGGTGGTTCGTTTATTTGGGTTACGAACTGGCCGCGGAAATAGAATCCCGTCTATACTTTCCCCGGCGCGACATCAATCATCTCCCCATTGCTTTTGCGACACGAGTTTCTTCTGCTGTTATTCGAGATCACGAAAAACGCTGCATATATTTGGTCAGTGAAGCTGGGCATGAGGAGAAAAATCAGACACTGCTGGCAGACTATAAACACTATGCAGCTAACCATGCCATACGTTTTGATTCGACTCTTGAACTGGTCGAGGAAACCGCAACTAAATTTACCCAAGGGGTGGAAGCAATTAAAGAATATATCCGGGCAGGGGATGTCTTTCAAGTCAATTTGTCACGCTTGTGGAGAGGAAAACTGGCGAATTCAGCACACATAACCCACCTTTATCAAAAACTTCGAAAGTCGAACCCAGCACCTTTTTCCGGATTGATAAAACATCAGCATGCTTATGTCATCAGTTCTTCACCTGAGCGGTTGGTGAGTTTGAAGAAGGGTATCGTTGAAGCTCGGCCTATCGCAGGGACTCACCCCAGAAATGACGATGTCAGGATAGATCAAGCCTTGTCTGAGACGCTGCTTGCTCACCCGAAAGAACGGGCTGAACACATTATGCTCATTGACTTGGAACGCAATGATCTAGGACGTATTTGTCAGCCTGGCAGTATTAAAGTAAACGAACTTATGGTGTTAGAGTCCTATCAACATGTTCATCATATTGTCTCGAATGTTATAGGTCATGTGCGGGCGTCGGTGTCTCCATCCGATGTCATTCGTGCCTTGTTTCCAGGAGGCACCATTACTGGTTGTCCCAAGGTACGGTGTATGGAAATTATTGAAGAACTAGAGCAGGCAGAGCGTGGTCCTTATACCGGTTCAATGGGGTATATCAATCGCGATGGATCCATGGATTTGAATATATTAATTCGAACTATACTGGCGGATGGCAAAGACATTTCTTTTCGTACCGGTGCGGGGATCGTGATGGATTCAGATTCCGGAATGGAGCTTAAGGAAACACAAGCCAAGGCGAAAGGGCTGGTGCTTGCTTTAACCCAGCATCAATGATCATGAGATATTCGCTGGTTAATGGTGAGGTTCTCGATCAAATTACGATAAACGATCGCGGTTTGCTCTATGGCGATGGTTTATTTGAAACTCTATTACTCGATAACCAAAAATTATGTTTATGGCCCTATCATTATCAGCGTCTCGCGGAAGGATGCCAGCGTCTTGGTATCGCCATTCCAAATGAATCGTTGTTGCTTGATGAAATAAAAAAAACTATAAAGCATGCTAAAACAACACGATCTGTTATTAAGCTACTGCTCACTCGAGGTTGCGGAGGGCGAGGTTATAGAGCATCTCAAGCCAGGTCTTCGGCGACGCGAATCATACAATTATTCGATGCTGAAAAATATGATAATGAATTAACCCAGCAGGGTATTAGGGCACGGGTTTGTGATACCCCTCTTGGTAAAAATAGGAAACTGGCAGGCATCAAGCACTTGAATCGCCTTGAACAAGTGTTGGCGCGTAGTGAGTGGCAACAAAGAGACATCAGGGAAGGTGTTATGCTAGACAGCGATGCCTATGTTATAGAAGGCACGATGACGAATATATTCTTAGTGATTGATAACTTCATAGTCACTCCAAAGTTAAAAGAATGCGGAGTGCATGGAATTATTCGACGGCTTTTAATAGAAAAGCAAAAATGCTTACCTTTTCCTATACAGATAAGGCCGGTGCAACAACAAGAACTCTATGCGGCTCACGAAATTTTTTTTACGAACAGCCTTATTGGTGTCTGGCCCGTACAGCAATTGGAAAACCATAGATATGGTACAGTAGAGGTCGGCAAAGAGTTAGGCCGAAAAGTGAAAATTTGGCAAAATGATGGATAAAAGGTGTAAGTTCTCTTGTTTAAGATAGTTGGCATTTTAATTTTGTTGAGTAGCTTCGTTGGGGGTTGGTTCATCTTGGAATTTCAGGCGTTTATCAAGGCGCCACTGTTGGTTGAGACCAATGCGCAACAAAGCATTTTGATTCATCCTGGCACCAGCTTAAATAAACTGGCCGATACTTTGTATCAAAATAAAATAATACAACACCCAGTCTACTTTAAACTATCAGCTCGGTGGCAGGGCTATGAGAGAAAAATAAAGGCAGGAGAGTACCTTCTTACCCCGGGGATGAGTGCCGAAGATTTATTGAACATGTTGGTCAGCGGAAAAGTCATTCAGCATGCGGTTACCCTCATAGAAGGTTGGACCTTTAAACAAGTGCGTACTGCCCTGGTTGACAATAAAAATATTATTTCGACCCTGAGTGTGTTGAGCGATGCCGACGTGATGACTGCGCTCGGCTACGAAGGTTTGCATCCCGAAGGAAGATTCAATCCTGATACGTATCATTTTCCGGGGGGCACAACGGATCTTAAATTTTTAGCACGAGCATTCAAAGAAACGGAAAATTATTTACAAGAAGCCTGGGAAAAGCGAGATAAAAATTTACCTTTTAAAACGCCTTATGAAGCGTTAATTTTAGCTTCCATCGTTGAAAAAGAAACCGCCGTTGCTGATGAGCGAGCACAAATAGCAGGAGTATTTGTGCGTCGCTTGAAAAAAAATATGCGTTTGCAAACAGATCCGACGGTTATTTATGGCATGGGTGATCTCTATAACGGTAATATCAAAAAAGCCGATTTGAGGCGTGATACGTCGTACAATACGTATACCCGGCATGGCTTGCCCCCAACGCCGATTGCATTGGCAAGCCAGCAAGCGATCGATGCGGTACTTCATCCTGAAGAGGGTAAGAGCTTGTATTTTGTTGCTATGGGTGATGAAGGACGGCATTATTTTTCGGCAACGCTGGAAGAGCATAATAAAGCAGTCAGAGAGTATCAAATACTCAAACCAAAAAGAGCGCGTGCAGAGCAAAGAAAAAGCAAGGATGAGACACTATGAACGGGTGTTTTATATCGGTTGAAGGTATAGAAGGGGTAGGGAAAAGTACCAATATAGATTATATCTATCAATATTTGAAGAAGGCAGGTATTGATGTGATGCAAACCCGGGAGCCTGGAGGGACTGAGCTGGGAGAGGCGATAAGAGAAATTTTGTTAGCGCCTCATTTTAGTGATATCACCCATGACACGGAATTATTATTGATGTTTGCTGCCCGTTCGCAGCACATCGCAAAAAAAATAATCCCCGCATTATCTCAAAATCAATGGGTACTGTGTGATCGTTTTACCGATGCAAGTTACGCTTACCAAGGCGGCGGGCGGGCTATCGACTATGAACGTATTGAAGTCTTGGAGCAGTGGGTGCAAGGCACGCTCAGACCGGATGTGACTTTACTGCTTGATGCACCTGTTGAGCTGGCAATGCAGCGGGTACATCGCCGAGGGGATCATGATCGTTTTGAAATGGAACAGGAAATTTTTTTTCAAAATGTTAGAAAAAGCTATCTAACGATGGCCAAACGGTTTCCTGATCGCTATCGAGTGATTGATGCCTCACTTGATCTTAAGCAGGTTCAATCACAAATAAAAAAAGAAATTGGCCTCACTATTAAAGAATATCAAGCGTGATTTATCCCTGGCAACAAAGCCAATGGGCATCGCTACTTGTTCGAGTCAAGCAAAATAAATTACCCCATGCGCTGTTTTTTAGTGGCGCCGAAGGTATTGGAAAACTAGATTTTGCACGTGAATTTGCCAACTATTTATTATGTAGCAAACCAATAGACAATACAGCTTGTCAACGTTGCAATGGCTGTTTACTTTTTATTGCCGGTAGCCACCCTGATATGAGCATTGTTGCTCAGCTAGAAAATAAAAAACAAATAGGCGTTGATCAAATTCGTGAGTTAGGTGTGTTTTTGTCCCTGACTGCGCAAAAGGCGAAACAAAAAGTGGTTATTTTTGAGCAGGCCGACAGAATGAATAACAACGCAGTTAATAGTTTATTAAAAAATCTAGAAGAACCCAGTGGCTCGACCGTCATGATGTTGCTCAGTCATCGTTTGCAAGCCTTACCCGCGACTCTAGTCAGTCGCTGCCAGGTGATGCCATTCCCCCAGCCTGAACTCAAAATTGCGACGCAATGGTTATCGGCGCAAGGGAACCTGGAGCTTGAGCCAGAAGTTTTGTTATCATTAACGCATAGAGCGCCATTAAACGCTTTAAAAATGAGTAACAGCGGTGATCTTACCGCCAGATCTGATCGCTTTCGCGATTTCGTTGCTCTGATTGAGCAACAGAGTGACCCTATAAAATTAGCAATAAGCTGGGCTAAATGTAGTCAAATTCAGCTTTTTATTGGATTGCAAAGTTGGCTGTCAGATATGATCAAGCTTAAAATAACGGCAGATTTTCGTTTTATCAACAATATTGATCTTATTGATGCACTGCAAGAAATCTCTGCTAAAATAGGGGTTCAAACCTTGTTTAAAAATTATGATTTGATTTCGGAATCACTTAGGTTGACAAAAACCCAGGCAAATTCAGTATTGGTATTAGAAACACTTTTGATTCATTTATCTTGTATGAGAACACGGTGACGAATGACAAATACTGAGCGTACTGCGCCGCCAGAAAAGCAGAAAGGGGTCTTATCTCTGACGATTAAAGATAAGGGTGCCTTATACGCAGCTTATATGTCCTTTATTAAAGGCGGCGGCCTGTTTATTCCGACTAATAAAAGCTACAAGCTGGGTGATGAAGTTTTTATGCTGTTAAAACTGATGGATGAAACTGAAAAAACCCCGGTTGTTGGTATCGTTGTTTGGAAAACACCCAAAGCGGCTCAAGGTAGTCGGATCACCGGTATTGGCGTTCAGTTTTCTCAAGATAGCGAAGGTGCGGCTATTCGCGATAAAATCGAGACCTATCTCGCCGGTACACAGAATGCGGATCGCCTCACCCATACCATGTGACGCTTGTGGCCTCGTTGACTCTTTCAAAAAAACCACTTCCTTCTTATATTTTTATCCTAAAAAACTCAGTTAATCCGCAATGACAACACAAGCTTTTGATCCGCCCAGCTAGGGGGCGTTCTCAATTAAGCATGGTTTTCAAAAAAGGATTAAAATAGTGTCCTTTTGAAAGAGTAGCATGGAACGCAGAGTATTACGAAAAGACCAATGGAAAAGAATTAAGGATTTATTGCCAGATAAATCGACAGATTGCGGAGTGACAGCAGTAAATAATCGTCAATTTATAGAAGCCGTATTATGGATTGCCCGAACTGGAGCGCCTTGGCGTGATTTGCCAGAGAAGTTGGGTTATTGGCATCGTGTTTATGTCCGTTACCACCGATGGTCTGCCAAGGGCGTGTGGGATCGACTATTTCAGAAAATAAAACATTTTCGCCGGATTGCGACACGCTGCGAACGATTGGGGGGGAATTATCAAGCAATGCTAAGTTTGGTGGCATCGGTAATTTGGTTGGCTTAATTGAGAACGCCCCTAGAGCTATTAAAGAGATATTTTTCCGTATAATAACTTGATATTGGTAATATATAGAAAAATAAGGCTGGAGATAGCGTTAATATATAGAATTAATTC
>VAPK011152980.1_pt1 | contig 26981 bp, 26 predicted proteins | sample 3395031 | NCBI WGS metagenome assembly VAPK01 (sample SAMN08290443, study PRJNA428436) | hydrothermal vent metagenome | isolation source: Deep-sea hydrothermal vent chimney 1 | place: Pacific Ocean: Juan De Fuca Ridge
CCAAGGGTACGAGGTAGTTCATTAAAGACAAAGTTATTGAAGTTTTACCTACCCAGGTTTTTATTGATCGCTACAAAATTGCGGTTGGAGGTAAATATAATTTAGACCAAACATATAATTATCAGTTTTCTATTCTTAAATCTCCTTTACCCTTTAAGGCAGGAGTGGATATAATTGGTGATGAAGATAACTATAAATTTATACTTACCAAAGCCAGGTATAAATACATTTTTTCAAAGAAAAAAAGACATTTAAAAAAAGTAGATAGTACGCTAATTAAAAAGAAAATGGAAATAATAGAGCAATTACCATTTTAATACGAGTGGATTGATCTATTTACTAAGACTTTTTTTAACTTTCTTAAATCCTACAATGATCAAATATGCAATAAAACCAACAATCAATCCCATAATGATTTCAGATAGCAAAGTGGGAATTGAATGAAAAAAATCATGTACCTCAGGTATATTGTGCACGTACATTCCTCCCCCTACCAGCAACATTGCGAGGGTACCAACTATGGCTAATAATTTGATCAGCTTAGGTAAAGCCCATACAAGGCTCTCACCAGTAACTACCATGGAAGATTTAATAAATTTAGGTTTATTTTTTGCGTTTTTAATTAATTTATAGCCTGTATCATCCATACGAACCATCAAAGCTACAATACCATAAACACCAATTGTTGCCAATATAGCAATAATGGAAACCACAAGGATTTGATCCAAAAGTTGTTTTCCTGTTACAGTACCAAGGGCAATCATAATAATTTCAATTGAAAGAATAAAATCAGTTATAATAGTAGATTTAATTTTTGCGTTTTCATGCTTTAAAATGTCTTCTTCACTTTCATTTTCCACAATTTCAATATGTGCTGGTTTTTTATGAAAAAATGTTTCGACTATTTTTTCAACTCCTTCATAACTTAAATAAACACCTCCTAAAAGTAAAATAGGAACAATAAATTGTGGAGCAAATGCTGTTAATAAAAAGGCAAATGGTAAAATGATCAGTTTATTAATAAAGGAGCCTTTTGTAATAGCCCAGAGAACCGGTAATTCCCTAGATGACCTGAAACTAGATGCCTTTTCAGCTCCTACCGCCAAATCATCACCCAAGACTCCAGCTGTTTTCTTTGCTGCAACTTTTGTCATGATAGAAACATCATCCATCAAAGTAGCTATATCATCCAATATTGCAAAAAATCCTGTCATTTCATTGTTTTTTATATCTCCTTTTCACTTTATACTTTTCCCTTTCAACTTGTATTACCCATGATGATAGGGCTCATTTTTTAAAATTGTGAAGGCTCTGTAGATCTGTTCCACTACAAATAAACGAATCATCTGATGTGAAAAAGTCATTTTTGATAAAGATATTTTCCCTGTTGCTTTTTGATAAACCTTTTCAGAGAACCCATAAGGACCTCCAATAACCAAGACCATTTGTTTGATACCGGAATTCATCCTCTTCTGTAAAAACTTTGAAAAATCCATTGAACTAAATTCTTTACCATTTTCATCTAATAAAATAAGCTGATCAAAAGGTGATATTTTCTTAAGAATCAATTCCCCTTCTTTTTCTTTTTGTCCTTTTTGAGATAAATTTTTAGCATTCTTTATATCTGGAATAATCTCTATTTCAAATTTGATGTAATGTTTTAATCTTTTTTCATAGGTAGAAATTAAAACCTGCAGGTTTTTGTCATCTGTCTTGCCTATAGCCAAAAGTTTTATTTTCATTTTTAGTATTTACTAAGAGAATTCTATCTGATTTCAAAAATAAATCAATAATCATTTATATTATAAAAAAAAGTCATTTTTATATAAATACTTTTTACTTTTGTTTTGAACCAATTACTTTAAATAAACAGCAATGATCAGTAAAGAACAGTTTCAAAAAGAATTACAACTCATTATAAAAAATGGTATTAGAGAAGATATAGGGGAAGGGGACCACAGTTCTCTGGCATGTATTCCTGCTGATGCCATGGGTAAAGCAAAACTTCTGGTAAAAGAAAATGGTATTATTGCAGGAATTGAATTTGCAAAAATGATATTTAAAGAGGTTGATAGTGATTTGATTGTGGAAACTTTTTTAAATGATGGTGACAAGATCACATATGGAGATATTGCTTTTTATGTAACCGGTAAATCACAGTCTATTTTAAAAGCAGAAAGACTGGTTTTAAATGCCATGCAGCGAATGAGTGCCATTGCCACCAAAACAAGAAAATTTGCAGATGTTTTGACAGGTACAAAAACCAAAATACTGGATACCCGTAAAACCACACCCGGTATTAGAGCTATCGAAAAATGGGCCGTGAAAATTGGAGGTGGTGAAAATCATCGTTTTGCTCTATATGACATGATCATGCTAAAAGACAACCATATCGATTTTGCAGGAGGTGTTGATCAGGCTATTGTTAAAACAAAAAATTATCTAAAAGAAAACAATTTAGATCTAAAAATAATTGTGGAGGCCAGAAACCTGGAAGAGATAGAAAAAATACTGAAACATGAAGGAATTCATAGAATATTGATCGATAATTTTGACTATAAAAACACGGTAAAAGCAGTTGAATTGATTGGTGAAAAATGCCAAACAGAATCTTCCGGAGGAATCACCTTACAAACTGCCAGACCTTATGCAGAATGTGGTGTCGATTATATTTCGTCAGGTGCTTTAACGCACTCTGTTAACAATTTAGACCTGAGTTTAAAAGCAATGTAAAAGATCAATGCATGATCTTAAAAAGAAGTTCTTTTAAAATGTCTCCCTGTGATAAACCAGTTGCACCAACCCCTTTACTTTTAAGATCTGCTTCACGCAACAATGCAATTACCTGAGCCACTTTTCGCATGGGGTAATTTCTTGCGGCACTTTGGTACTCATTCACAAAATAAGGATTAATTTTTAAAGATTTTGCAACATTGATTCTTCCTTTATCTTTTAAACCATGATACATAAGTAATTGTGTAAAAAAGCTGTTTAACAATGAAATAGTCATTACCATTGGATTACTCTTTGGATTTTGCGTGAAATAATTTGCAATTTGATTTACCTTCAATACCTGCTTCTCTCCTACTGCTTTCCGCAATTCAAAATTATTAAAATCTTTACTAATACCTATATTTTCTTCAATATGTAATGCGGTTATGGTAGTGCCTTTAGGTAAAACCAATGCAAGTTTTTGTAATTCGTTATCAATTTTTGAAAGACTTGTACCTAAAAATTCAAGCAACATAATACTGGCTTTAGGTTCAATTCCATAGCCTTTTCCTTTTAAATTAGATTCAATCCATTCACCAACCTGATTTTCATATAATTTTTTACTTTCAAACAAGCATCCGTTTTTTGCAATGACTTTTGAAAGTTTTTTACGCTTATCCAGTGTTTTATATTTATAACAAAGTACAAGTACCGTAGTGGTTTGCGGATTCTCAGCATAGGAAACCAGATGTTCTATACTTCTTGAAAGATCCTGCGCTTCTTTTACAATGATCACTTGTTTTTCTGCCATCATTGGGAATCTTTTGGCGTTTGCGATAATGTCATCAACACTAACGTCTCTACCGTATAAAACCATTTGATTGAAGCCCTTTTCTTCCTCATTTAAGATATTGTTCTCAATATAATCAGATATTTTATCAATATAATAGGCTTCCTCACCCATCAAAAAATAGATCGGTTTTGTATTTCCTGATTTGATGTCTTCAACAATTTGCTTTATTCTGTTCATTGACTAAAAAATATCCGCGAAAGCGAAATTATTGTAATTTAATTATACATTTGAAAAATAATATTTGAACCCAGATCCAAAACTATCAAAGAAAAATTCATGAAAAAGCTAAATCTTCCTTCCTTTCCCTTCAAAATCAAAAGTATGGAAAATAAGCTTTATATTTTTGATATGTTAAGAAAAAAAAATGTGGTTCTTACACCAGAAGAATGGGTTCGGCAAAATTTCACGCAATATTTAATTGTATATAAATATTATCCCAAATCAATTATAGCAATCGAAAAACAATTAATTATCAATGGCTTAACAAAAAGAACAGATATTTTGATCTTTGATAAAAAAGGAAATCCTGATATTATTGTTGAGTGTAAGGCTCCTTCTGTAAAGATCAATCAGCATACATTTGACCAGATTGCAAGGTATAATCTAAAACTAAATGCAAATTATTTAATTGTAACTAATGGATTGCAACACTTTTACTGCAAAATTGATCACGAACAGGAAAAATATCATTTTTTGGAAGATATTCCGGATTATGCTAAATAAAAAAGGATATTATGGCTAAAACACCGCTATTTATTTTAAGTTTGCAACCTTAATTTTATTCCCAAAAATCTATTTTGAAAATAGCTGTTGTAATTTTAAATTGGAATGGTAAATCTTTACTTGAAAAATTTCTTCCTTCTGTTGTAAAGTTCAGTAAAGACGATGCTGATATTTATGTTGCCGATAATAACTCAACAGATGATTCTATCACATTTCTAAAAAACAATTATCCTGAAATTAAGATCGTTCAAAATAAAATAAATGGTGGATATGCCAAAGGATATAATGATGCTTTACAGCATATTGATGCGGATGTTTATGCACTTGTGAATTCAGATATTGAAGTTACACAAAACTGGCTTATACCAATTGCTGAACAGTTTAAAAAAGATCCTAAAACGATTGCTATTCAGCCTAAATTACTAGATTACAAAAATAAATCGAAATTTGAGTATGCCGGAGCAGCAGGTGGTTTTGTCGATTTTATGGGCTACCCTTATTGTAAGGGAAGAATTTTTATGGATCTTGAAACCGACCAGGATCAATACAATAACATTTATGATATCTTTTGGGCAACCGGTGCCTGTTTTTTTATTAGATCAGAGATCTATCATAAGCTAAATGGTTTTGATGAAGATTATTTTGCACATCAGGAAGAAATTGATCTTTGCTGGAGAATTCAAAATGAAGGGTATAAAATAAAATATGTTGGTACTTCAACAGTTTTCCACGTAGGTGGAGCTACCTTAAAGGAGAGCAATCCTCAGAAAACCTTTTTAAATTTTAGAAATAGTTTATTTACGATTATTAAAAATGTCCCGAAAAGATATGTTTTTTTTGTAGTATTTTTTAGATTGATACTGGATGGAATTGCAGGAGTAAAGTTTTTGATTGAATTAAGACCTGTCCACACCTGGTCTATTATAAGAGCCCATTTTAGTTTTTATTTTAACTTACCAAAAATGCTTAAAAAAAGAAAATATATATCTTTTAAACAAACAAAATATTACCATACCTTTAGTATTGTTTGGCAGCATTTTATCCTTAGAAAAAATAAGTTTACCGAGATAAACTAATTTTTATTTCCTGATTTTTTAAACTACATTTGAAAAGGCAGAATTATAAGCACCACTGCCCAATCAATTATTTATGTTTAAATTCATACGGCATCTGCTTCTTTTTTATAAGTTATTATTTTTGTTAATTCTTGTTATGTCTATTTCCAGATGTAGCAAAACCAAAAATATTGGACTCCGCTCAAAGTTAAATGCTTCCGCTAAAAATCAGCCCATAAAATACGATCTGAAAGAAATAAAAGAATCTGGAGTTTTAAGAGCAATTACTACGTTTTCTCCTACCGGTTATTTTTTATACAGAGGGCAAGCTATGGGATTTGAGTATGACATGTTAAATCGACTGGCTAAAAGTATTGGTGTTGAACTGGAAATTGTTTTGGCTAAAAATGTTGACTCTGTAATTCCTATGCTAAACCGTGGTGATGGTGACATCATTGCTATGGGTTTTACGATTACCGGAAAAAGGAAGGAAGAAATTAGTTTTACAGATCCTTATTTGATTACCCACCAATCTCTTGTTCAAAAAAAACCTGCAAACTGGAGGAAGATCTCTAAAGATAATACCAAAAAGAAACTGGCAACGGATATTGTTGATCTTATTCGTGATACGGTATCTGTAAGAAAAAATACATCCTATTATGATCGCTTATCAAAATTATCCAGTGAACTGGGAGATACCATTTACATAAAGATTCTTCCCGGAGAAATAACAGATGAAGAAATCATTAAAATGGTGGCAGATGGAAAAATTAAATACACCGTTATTGACAATAATATTGCTGAAATACACAAGAGTTATTATCCTGATATTGATGTCAATACACAAATAAGTTTATCTCAAAGAATTGCATGGGCTGTTCGGAAAAACTCTCCTGATCTATTAGCAATTATGAATGAAAAGTTAAGATCCCTAAAGAAAACTGCCACATATAATATTATCTATAACAAATATTTTAAAAACCGAAGAAAATTCAAACAAAGATTTAGCAGTGAATTTTATACCGAAACAACAGGTAAAATCAGTAAATATGATAACCTTGTAAAAAAATACACAAAAGATCTGGGATGGGATTGGCGTTTGGTGAAAGCACTGATATATCAGGAGTCTAAATTCAAAACAGAAGGGAAATCCTGGGCTGGTGCCTCCGGTTTAATGCAATTAATGCCTGCAACAGCAAAAGGATTAGGTGTTACAGATGTGCATGATCCAGAGCAAAACATAAAAGCTGGTATTACATTTTTAAAAAGAATGTATGAGAACTGGAAAGAAATTCCAGATTCTATTCAAAGAATTAAATTCTCTATGGCCTCTTTTAACGCTGGCTATGGTCATGTGCTGGATGCTCAAAAACTAACTAAAAAATACAAAGGAAATTTTTTAAGATGGGACAATGGTGTTGATCAATATATTTTAAACCTATCTAAATCAAAATTTTATAATGATCCGGTTGTAAAATACGGATATGTAAGAGGAAGTGAGCCCTACAATTATATTGTTGAAATTTTTAATCGTTACCATCATTATAAAGAATTTGCTAAAAAATAACCATAATAATATGTTATGACAATTTTCCATTTTTTAGACTTGCTCGGAACAGCTGCTTTTGCCATTTCAGGAGCTCTATTCGCCATGGATAAAAAAATGGATCCATTTGGTGTTTTTATCATCGCTTTTGTAACTGCCGTTGGTGGCGGAACCTTAAGGGACATGTTGATTGATAGAAGTCCTGTTACCTGGATGGAAGATCTTACTTATGTTTATGTAATTTTCATCTCGGTGATTCTTGCCATTGTTTTAAGAAAAAAAATATCCTATTTAAGTAAGTCTCTATTTTTATTTGACACCATTGGATTAGGAATTTTCACTATTATTGGAACAGAAATAGGAGTTCAAAATAATTTTCATCCCATTATTTCTGTCTCATTGGGTATGCTAACCGCTACTTTTGGTGGGGTGATAAGAGATACTTTAAGCAATGAGATCCCTTTAATATTCCATAAAGAAATTTATGCAACAGCTTGTATTATAGGATCTGTCACTTATTTATTATTAAATAAATTTAATATTGATCAAAATCTCATCCATATTTTGACAACTCTCATGGTAATAACTGTACGTTTGATTGCAGTAAAATTCAAATTGAAATTACCAACGTTTTACAAGCATCCTTAATTTTTAAACTAAATGAACAATTTACTAGGGAGAGAGTGATAGCAACACCAAGATTGATTTTAAGAGAATTTAAATTGAGTGATGCCAAAAAAATATACGAGTTAAACAATGATTTGGATATTTTAAAATATACAGGAGATTCTTCATTTAAATCCATAGAACATGCGAAACAATTTCTGAAAAATTATTCCGATTATAAAAAGAATGGATATGGAAGATGGGCAGTAATTCTGAAGAGTAACAATGAATTTATTGGCTGGTGCGGACTCAAATTAAATGAGGATGAAAAAGTAGATATTGGTTTTAGATTTTTTAAGGAATACTGGAATCAGGGTTATGCAACTGAGTCTGCTTTAGCCTGTTTGCAATATGGATTCAGGCATTTGAAAATATCAGAAATTATTGGCAGGGCATCTGTTGAAAATAAACCATCTATCAAAGTATTGGAAATAATCCAAATGATTTACTGGAAAACAGAAACATATGAAGAAATTGGAAGTTCTGCTTTTTACAAATTATCTGCTAAAGAATATGACACAACCCTAAATACCTGATTGGAGTAATTAAAAAAATCTGCATGAAATTATTAATTCCAAATAGTGACGAAACTTTCTCTAATCATTTAAGTTTGAGAAAGTTTTTTTTAGTTTTGCATAAAATAATTAACATTGAAAAATAAAGACGAAATTGCTGCTATTGAAGAGAAGATCTTGCAGGAAATTGAAATAACCAAAAAATCAGTTATCGAATTAAAGGAACTGACCAAGCCTATTTCTCCTGATTGTGCAATTGGCAGGGTTAGTCGAATGGATGCTATCAATAATAAATCTATCAATGAAGACGCATTACGGAAGGCAGAAAACAAGTTAAAAGGTCTTCAAATTACACTACTTAATATAGATGATCCAAATTTTGGTGTTTGTGCCAGATGCAAAAATGAAATTCCGCTAGGCAGAATTCTTTTAATGCCACATAGCCGATTTTGTGTTCATTGTGCCAGTTGATATAAATATTACTCTAATTACTAACTCTTTTTTAAATATGTATTTTGTTCTTCTAATAGTTTTTCAATATTAGAAAGAATCTGGATATTTTTAGGTGTTTCAACCTCTTTATCATTGATATCTTCCGCTTTTCTTCTAAACTTGTTCATCCCTTTTACAATAACAAAAATAGTAAGTGCTACTACAAAAAAATCGATCATTGTTTCTAAAAGCAAACCATAACCAATTGCAACTTCATCCACATTTTCTGCTGCCTCACGAAGAATAATTTTTTTATCTCTTAATACTACTTCATTTGTGAGCATTGATAGAGGGGGCATTAAGATATTTTTTACAATTACATTTACCACTCTGTTAAAAGCGGTTCCAATAATGATACCAATTGCCATGTCAATCATGTTTCCCTTTAATGCAAAATCCTTAAATTCCTGATAAAATTTTTTCATATATAAATTTTCTAAAGCGGTTAATTTCTATTTTGAGTGTTTATTTATAATTCTGCCAAAAATAACTAAAAAACGATAAACGAATCATCGATAATATTATATTTTGTTTAACAAAAGTTGTCAAATTATCCATCATGAATACTTTATATTTGCAAAAATTTTGTTTAATTTAAAATAAAGATCCTAAAAATTAAGGATAAAATATTATGAAAAAAGTACTGATTGTATTATTGGCAACAATAACATTATTATCTTGTAGCAAGGAGGCTCCAAAAGACTATGTAACTATACATGGGAAAATTGACAATTCTAAATCTGATAAATTATTAATTGTTGGTCGTGATTTTAAGAAAGAAATCAAAGTGAATGAAGATGGCACTTATAAAGATACCATGAAGGTAACCAGTGGTTTTCACGGACTTAGTTACAACAATAAACAATCTAATTTATACCTTAATAATGGTTTTGACCTTACCCTGAATTTTGATGCAGATAATTTTCCTAAATCAATTTCATTTGATGGTAACGGTTCAGCTACAAATGACTATTTAACAGATAAGATTGCTTATGTTAACGAAAAGAAACTTATGAATCCAGATGCATTACTTAAATTACCTAAAGAAGAATTTGATTCAAAAATGGAGGTTATCAAAAATGATTTTGATGACATGTTAAAAAATGCAGATGAACTCGATCCTGAATTTCTTGAAAAGGAAAAGGAATCAAATAAAAGGTTTTTGGACTATTTCATTACAAACTATGCAGCACAATCAGCCTATGCCAATAATATTAAAAAAGGAGCTGATTCTCCAAAATTTAATTACCCTGATATAAATGGAAAAAATGTTTCTTTAGATGACTTTAAAGGAAAATATGTATATGTAGATGTTTGGGCTACCTGGTGCGGACCATGTAAACGCGAGATACCGTTTTTAAAGAAACTGGATAATGAATATAAAGATAAAAAAATTGTTTTTGTAAGTCTGTCTATTGATAAGATGGCGGATAAAGACAAGTGGTTGAAAATGGTAAAAGATCAAAACCTGCAGGGTGTTCAGATCATGGCTGATAAAGAATGGAAATCAGATTTTGTAACAGCATATAATATTCGAAGTATTCCTCGATTTATTTTAATTGATAAAGAAGGTAAGATTTTAAATGACAATGCCCCTCGCCCATCTAACCCAAATTTAAAAGAACTTTTAAATGGTTTAGATCTTTAAATCATTTATTTCATTCAATAAAAAATCCTTCATTTTTTAAAATCTGAAGGATTTTTTTGTCTGCTTATTTCTATATTCCATATCACAGTAACCAAAATCACAATATATTATTAAATTTAGTGCTTAATTTGTATGGTAAATAAACTATATGGAAACAATTGTAGCTGTAACTTCACAAAATAAAAAAACAGTAACAAAACACGCAGGAGAATGTAGAAATTATTTCATATACTCTTTAAAAAATAATAAAATTACCTCCAAAAAGGTATTGGAATTAGAGGATAATGAAATTTTAAAATATACTTTTCACGAAGATAAAAGTAACAACCCAAAGAACATTCTTTACGATGTTGATATATTATTAACCGGCAGTATTGGCCCGGGAGGTGTAAACAGACTTGCAAATCAAAATGTCACAGCATATGTTATCAACGAAAAAGATCCGGATACTGCAGTAGATAAGTTAATTAAAGGCACTTTAGAAGCATTTGCCCCTGTTTCACATAAAAAGCACCACAATAGTAAGTGCCCAAATTGTAACGGGCATCATCATATAAATAACTAATGGTTATCTGTTAAAAATCTATACTTAATTCTTTCTTCTGCGACTTTAATTTAATAGAGTTCAGTTGATAGATAACTGTCTGGTAGAGCGCAGTCGAGACCTTATTTTAAACCTTATAACTACCCACTACCCTATTTTCCAGACTAAGAGCAAAATTCTTACATTTTGTTCCTAATGATCATCTTCATAATATTTACTATGTTTGCAAAAAAATCAAAAAATGGTAAAATTATTCAGAATCACAAGTTATTTAGAAGGAATCTCTTACCTGCTTCTTTTATTTGTTGGAGTTCCGCTTAAATATTTTGGAGGAAATGATATTTTAGTGAAAGGCCTTGGCATGCCTCATGGCCTTCTTTTTATTTCATATGTAATGCTTGCATTCTTTATCAAACCAGCTTTTAAATGGAATACCAAAGATTTTATCATCATTCTTATTGCTTCTGTAGTTCCTTTCGGAACATTTTATGTAGATAAAAAATACGTAAGCAATCCCATCCTTGTAAAAGAGCAAGTCAAAAAGTCAGTTTAAACTTAAAAAAATAGACATATTGTCATTTTTGTTCTAATTCTCCTTATTGGAATAGCTTTTGACATTTATAATTTGAACTTTAAAAAAGCAAATTATGAATTTTAATAATTTCACTATAAAATCACAGGAAGCCGTGCAAAAGGCTCAGCAAATTGCACAGGGCTTTGGTCATCAGCAAATTGAAAATGCTCATATTTTAAAAGCCATTTTTGAGGTCGATGAAAATGTTACTCCATTTATTCTAAATAAATTAGGAGTAAATATCGAGTTATTCAAGCAAACCTTAGATCATATCATTCAAAGCTTTCCAAAAGTGGAAGGTGGAGAACTAATGCTTTCAAAAACAGCGAATAAAATGCTGATTGATGCAAGTAATATTGCAAAAAAAATGAAAGATGAATATGTTTCTCTGGAACACTTGGTTTTGGCAATTTTAGATTCCAAAGGGCCTACTGCCCAGCTGTTAAAAGATAACGGAATCAATAAAAAAGACCTTGAAAGTGCCATTCAGGAATTGCGCAAAGGAAGTAAAGTTACTTCTCAAAGCGCTGAAGAAACCTATAATTCATTGAATAAATATGCTAAAAACTTAAATCAGCTTGCCAACGATGGTAAGTTAGATCCGGTAATTGGCAGGGATGAAGAAATAAGAAGAATTTTACAGATTCTATCTCGTAGAACCAAGAACAATCCAATTTTAATTGGTGAACCTGGTACCGGTAAAACAGCTATTGCCGAAGGTTTGGCACATCGAATTGTAAAAGGTGATGTACCTGAAAATCTGCAAAATAAAGTGATCTATTCTCTGGATATGGGAGCATTGATCGCCGGTGCAAAATACAAAGGAGAATTTGAAGAAAGATTGAAATCTGTTGTAAAAGAAGTAATTGAATCAGAAGGTGATATCGTATTATTTATTGATGAGATCCACACTTTGATCGGTGCTGGTGGCGGACAAGGCGCTATGGATGCAGCAAATATTTTAAAACCGGCATTGGCTCGTGGTGAATTGCGTGCAATTGGTGCCACTACCCTGGATGAATATCAAAAATATTTTGAAAAAGACAAAGCTTTAGAGCGTCGATTCCAAAAGGTAATTGTTGACGAACCAGATACCGAAAGTGCCATTTCGATCTTACGTGGTATCAAAGATAAGTACGAAACACATCATAAGGTACAAATAAAAGACAGCGCCATTATTGCTGCTGTTGAATTATCGCAACGATATATTTCTGATCGGTTTTTACCGGATAAAGCGATTGATCTGATGGATGAAGCTGCTGCTAAATTACGAATGGAGATCAATTCTAAACCGGAAGAATTAGATGTTCTGGATAGAAAGATCATGCAGCTTGAGATCGAACTGGAAGCCATTAAACGTGAAAATGATCAGAAAAAAATGTCTTCTTTAAAAGAAGAATTGGCAAATCTGAAAGAAAAACGCAATGATATCAATGCCAAATGGACCAGTGAAAAAGATGTTATTGACAAGGTGCAAACCACCAAAGAAAATATTGAAAAGTATAAACTGGATGCGGAACGTGCTGAAAGAGAAGGTGATTTTGGATTGGTAGCAGAAATAAGATACGGTAAGATCAAGGAAGAGGAAGAAAAACTGGAAACTTATCAAGATGAATTAGATAAAAATCAGGAGAATTCATTGATCAAAGAAGAAGTAACCAGTGATGATATTGCTGAAGTAGTTGCAAAATGGACAGGTATTCCTGTGCAAAAAATGCTGCAAAGTGATCAGGTAAAACTCTTGAAACTAGAAGAAGAATTACATAAAAAAGTAATCGGACAGGATGAAGCTATAGAAGCGGTTTCTGATGCAGTAAGACGCTCTCGGGCAGGATTGCAGGATAGTAAAAGACCCATTGGTTCCTTTCTTTTTCTAGGAACAACCGGTGTGGGTAAAACAGAACTTGCAAAAGCTTTGGCAGATTATCTGTTTGATGATGAAAGTGCTATGACCCGAATTGATATGAGTGAATACCAGGAACGCCATGCTGTAAGCAGATTGATTGGAGCACCTCCGGGATATGTTGGTTATGATGAAGGCGGACAATTGACAGAAGCTGTAAGAAGAAAACCTTATTCAGTGATCTTACTGGATGAGATTGAAAAAGCACATCCTGATACATTTAATATTTTATTACAGGTACTGGATGAAGGAAGGTTGACGGATAATAAGGGAAGAGTAGCTGATTTTAGGAATACGATCATTATCATGACATCTAACATGGGATCACACATCATACAAGATAATTTTGAGAATATTGATATGGATCACAGAGATGCTGTTATTGAAAAAACAAAAAACGAGGTGGTTGACCTGCTTAGAAAACAGATCCGACCAGAATTTTTGAACAGAATTGATGAGATCATTATGTTTACTCCTTTGAACAAAGAAGAAGTAACACAAATCGTAAAATTACAGTTAAATCTGTTAGCAAAAATGTTGAAAGAGAAAAATTTCACTTTCACAGCTACTGAAAGTGCCATCACTCATCTGGCAGATAAAGGATTCGATCCTCAATTTGGAGCAAGACCTATTAAAAGAGTTATCCAAAGAGAAGTTTTAAACGAGCTGTCTAAAGAGATTTTGGCTGGAAATATTTCAGCACAAAGTGAAATATTATTGGATAGTGAAGACCATAAATTTATCTTTAAAAATAATTGATTTAGAGTAGATACTTAATTTTCTTTTTTGAAAATTAAGAACTTAGTCCCAATACATTTAAGTATTGGGACTTTGTTTTACAAATTGTCATATAAATTTGGTATTCAATGTCATAATGGCATTTACCTCAATGAATAACTGCTAATATGACAGTGAATAAAAATTGGCATTTTTTTTGAAATATACCTATCAAATTTGAATATGAACCTTAAAAAATAAAAGTTATGTTAGTAAAAAGAAACCCAATTTTTTCAAACATTTTTGACGACTTGTTAAGAGATCTTTCCATTGATTCAACCCATGATAAAAAATTTGCCATGCCGGCTGTAAACATCAAAGAAAGTGATAATGAATTTACACTTACTCTGGCTGCTCCAGGCAGAAATAAAAAAGATTTTATCATTGATGTGGTAGATGATGTTTTAACTATTTCAACAGAAGAAACTATTGAAAATGAGGAAAAGAATGATAAATTTACTTTAATGGAATACAGTTATCATGCATTCAAAAGAAGTTTTAACCTTCCAAAAGATATGATAGACAGTGACCATATCAAAGCCTCTTATAAAAATGGAGAATTGATGTTAAAAGTTCCAAAAAAGGAAATTATTGAATTAAAACCAAAATTAATTGAGGTAAAGTAATTTAAATCTCATAAAACAAAGAAAAAGGATACCTCATCAGGTATCCTTTTTCTATTTAGTTCTCAGATTTACTGCAAAACTTAGAGATATACTGTATTTTTGAAAACCTGATAATTCAAAAATATGAGAACACATCCAAAATCAAAAAGGTTTGATCAATTGATCTTGTCAAAATACCAGATTTACAACAGTATTTTTATCACACTACCATTTGATGATATAAGCAAAACAGGAGAATTACTCCCTCTTTTCAAAACAATTTGTAAATATGGATTTGAAAACGGGCAGACTCCCACAGAGATTATTGATTCCTTTTTTGATAAATATCTGGATGGCCCTGGAGAAAAAGAAAAAATTGATTTACTTTTTAAATTTATTCAATACATTGAACGTCAGGTGGTTTTATTTGATGCTGTAGAAGATGCTGCTTTTCCTGTTATCAATAATATGAACGGAATAGGAACTTTGCGAAATACCAAAGAAGAGGCTTTTGACCAAAACAAGAAAAAAGAATTACAACGATATCTAGAAGATTTTAAAATACGAATTGTACTAACCGCCCATCCTACACAGTTTTATCCAGGTTCTATTTTAGGTATTATAACAGATCTTACAGAAGCGATTGAGCAAAATGACCTGATTATCATCAAAAAATTATTATCCCAACTGGGAATCACACCTTTTTTAAAAGAAGAAAAACCTACTCCTTTGGATGAGGCGGTAAGTCTTATCTGGTTTTTAGAAAAGATCTTTTACCAGGCTGCAGGGAATATTTACAATTATATTGAAAGTAATATCTACGAAAAGAATAATATTACCAATGAATTTGTAAATCTTGGGTTCTGGCCGGGAGGAGATCGTGACGGGAATCCTTTTGTTACTACAGAGATAACTCTTTCAGTTGCAAATCGCTTACAGCAGTCGATCATTAAAAACTATTACAGAGATATTCGTGATCTGAAACGAAAACTTACATTTAAAAAAATTGCAGGTCTCATTGCTACTTTGGAGGATAAATTATATCATAGCTTTGTTAATACAGATAAGCCCGTCATTACTTTTGAGGAGTTCTATGACCAGTTAATTCGCATCAAAGAATTACTCATTTCAAATTACCAATCATTGTATTTAACTGAATTAAAAGATATTATCCATAAAGCTAAAATATTTGGATTTTATTTTGCTACCCTGGATATTCGACAGGACAGCAGAGTTCACCACAGTGTTTTTGAACAAATTGTTACAACAGAGAAGAGAAATAAATCAAAAATATTTCCCGATAATTATAATGATCTTTCCGAAAAGGAACAATTAGATGTTTTATCCCAGATAAAAGGTAAAATCCAGTTAAATGATTACCAGAATGAAATGGTGGTTAAAACACTGGAATCGATGTATGCTATCAAAACCATCCAAAAAAACAATGGAGAAAAAGGTGCCAACCGTTATATCATAAGCAACAATCAAAGTGCTTTAAATGTACTGGAGGTTTATGCAATGTTAAAGTTAACAGCCTTTCAAAAAGATTTAACAGTTGATATCGTACCTCTTTTTGAAACAATCAATGATCTTGACAATGCAGATCAAATCATGGAGCAATTGTACAGCAACAAAATTTATAATGCCCACCTCAAGTCAAGGGGTTATAAACAAACTATTATGTTAGGTTTTTCTGACGGAACCAAAGACGGCGGATATTTGATGGCTAACTGGTCTATTTTTAAAGCTAAGGAACAATTAACTTCTATTTCGAGAAAGTATGATATCGAAGTGATCTTTTTTGATGGACGTGGTGGTCCACCAGCAAGAGGTGGTGGTAAAACACATCAATTCTATGCATCTTTAGGTCCAACCATCGAAAATAAAGAAGTGCAATTAACCATACAGGGACAAACCATTAGCTCTAAATTTGGTGTGGTAGAATCAGCACAATACAACCTGGAACAATTGATAAGTTCAGGTGTTAGCAATGAGTTTTTTGATAGTGCGAAAAATTCATTAACCAAGGAGCAAAGAACTATTATGAATGATTTATCTGATCAAAGTTATAAGGCATATAATGAATTCAAACAACATCCTAAATTTTTACCTTATCTGGAAAAGATGAGTACACTTCACTATTATGCAAAAACAAATATTGGCAGCAGACCTTCCAAAAGAAATAGCTCTTCCAAACTTAATTTTAGCGATTTAAGAGCCATCCCGTTTGTAGGCTCCTGGAGTCAGCTAAAACAAAATGTACCAGGGTTTTATGGTTTGGGTTATGCTTTACAGAAGTATGAAGATACCGGTGAATTTGATTCAGTTATCAACTTATACAACAACTCAAAATTCTTTAAGAGTTTGATTGACAATAGTATGATGAGCATGAAGAAATCCTTTTTTGAACTTACAAGATACATGGAAAAAGATGAAGAATTTAGCGAGTTCTGGCAATTGATTCACAATGAGTTTTTAAATGCAAAACGACTGGTTTTAAAGCTGGCAAATATCGATGAGCTAATGCAAAATTATCCGGTAAGCAAGGCATCCATTGAAGTAAGAGAATCCATCGTACTTCCATTGTTAACCATTCAACAATACGGACTAAAAAAAGTACAGGAAATAAAATCCATGAAAAAGATAGACAAAAAAGAGCTTGAAATTTTTGAAAAGATCATTACCCGATCCTTGTTTGGAAATATCAATGCAAGCAGAAATTCAGCTTAATATCCAATAAGAAACATGTGAGTCTCCTTTAAAATATTGATAAATTTTCTTTGAGAAACCTTCATTGCCGGGCAATGTCAATAAGTTAGCGAGCCTAAATTCTTGTTCGCTGATTTTTCACCCCAGCTCTAAAGAGAGAAATCAGTGAACATACTAGTTATTATCAGACTCATTTTAACGCTGCAATTCTCTATATTTTCTCTGCGGAACTCTGCATAATAATTACAAAATAGTACTGTTTTTTCATTCACACATTTACTCATCAACACATTAATTTACCGTATAACGAGGATCCTGCATAATAGACAGCTTTTCCATATAACTCACCTCTATCGATACACAATCAAATTCGGCTGTCACTTTTCCTGTTAATTGGTAAATCCCTCTTCCCTTTAAGGGATATTTCTTCGCTACAGACGGAAAATGAACCGTATCCACAAAGTCACCTTTTCGATCTAAAAAAGTTCCAAAATACATTAACTCAGTTCTAGAGGTCATCGTGCGTTTTGCAGTTACATAATATCCATAAACAGTTACCATTTTCCCTACATAAGCAAGCAGATGAGAAGCAAAAATAGTTTCCTCTAAAGAATTGATCAACAAATCAAAAGGAGAACCTAAAGGATAACCAATATATTCCATTTCATCAAAGGCATCTTCCAGCTTTGAGCTACGTAATTCAGGTGTTTTATAATGAATCCTTTCCGTTTTAAACAAAGTGTGCACCTGCTCTTGCAAAACTACCTTATGTACTTTCATATAAGCCTGCCAGAGTAATTCCCGTTTATTTTTATGAAATGTCTGAAAAGCATTGATCTTGATCAGAATAGAGATCTGCTCCAGAGAGATTACAATCCTGTCAATAAAATCATCCAGACTTAAAAAAAGTCCGTTTTGCTGTCGTTCCTGTACAATTTTTTTAGCCGTTTCCCCTTCAAAATCCCGCAATACCGAAAATCCTAAATAAATATCCTGCTGTTCAATACTTGTTTCATGATACGATTTATTAATATCTGGTGCATGGATGATTCCTCCATGCATACGGGCTTCATGCACATATAGTTCCGGACGGTAAAAACCACCTGAATTATTAAGGGTCGCCACCATATACTCCAAAGGATAATAAGCTTTTAAAAACAAGCTCTGATAACTTTCTACCGCATAAGACGCTGAATGACCTTTGGCAAAAGCATAGCCTGCAAAACTTTCTATTTGCCGCCATATCTCACTGGTAAGCTTAAATCCGTGTCCTTTTTTCTCACAGTTGGTAAAGAATTGCTGTTTCACCTTTGAAAACTCTTCTCTTGATCTGAATTTACCCGACATTCCGCGACGCAGCATATCTGCTTCACCCAAATTTAAGCCTCCAAAATGATGTGCCACTTTGATCACATCTTCCTGATACACCATTACGCCATAGGTTTCAGGCATGATATCCAATAAAATAGGATGTGCGTCTTTTCTCCTTTCAGGATTTCGATATCGTAAAATGTATTCTCGCATCATCCCCGATTTTGCCACTCCGGGGCGGATTACCGAACTGGCAGCAACCAGACCTAAATAGTTATCTACCTGTAATTTTTTTAGCAACATACGCATGGCAGGAGATTCTACATAAAAACAACCAATCGCTCTGGCATTTTTAAGAATACGTTTGATCTTTTTATCTTCCTTAAATCGTTTGATATCATGAATATCGATCAAAGGGTCATGAGGTTTGTTATATTTTACAATAGCAACAGCTTCCCGAATTTTGCCCAAACCCCGCTGACTCAAAATATCAAATTTATACAAACCAATATCTTCGGCAACCACCATATCAAACTGGGTGGTAGAAAACCCTTTCGGAGGAAAAAAGGTTGCGGTATAATAATGAATGGGTTGCTCTGAAATTAAAATCCCTCCTGCATGAATTCCCAGATAATTAGGAAAACCTTGTATTAATTTACTGTATATCAACACTAGTTTTGAAAGCTGATCGAGTTTTTTGACTTCGAAATCACCCCTTGACAACTTGTCAATTTCTGACTTAGGTAAACCGAAAACTTTTCCCAGTTCACGAACTGAAGCCTTGTATTTAAAGGTATTATAAACCGAAATTAAGGCTGTATGCTTAAAGGTTTTAAAAATAAACCGGGTGATATCATCGCGGTCACGCCAGGAAAAATCAATATCAAAATCAGGTGGATTCTTGCGAAAAAGATTGATAAAACGCTCAAAATATAAATCTAACTCCACAGGATCTACATCGGTAATTCGCAATAAATAAGCCACAATACTGTTAGCACCACTACCCCGCCCTACATAATAATAACCTTTGCTGCGAGCATATTTTAAAATTTTCCAGGTGATCAAAAAATAAGAGACAAAGCCTTTTTCTTTGATGATTTTCAATTCTTTTTCCAAACGGGTAAAAAGACATTCTCCTAGTTTTTTATAACGATAAGTCAAACCCTCATAAGCCAGTTTTTGAAGTAATAAAAAATCAAGATGTTTATTATGGGTATAGCATTTCTGATTTTTAGGAGCTGCATCGATAACGTCAAAATGTATACTGCATTGATCTAAAATATTTTGTGTGTTTTGTACAATTTGGGGATACTCTTTAAAATACGCTTTTAAAGTTGCTAAAGGCAGCATTGTATGCTCTTCCTTCCCCTGCTCTACTTTTGGCAATTTACTAAGTAATAAGTTATTATCTATAGCACGAAGCAAACGATGTGCATTAAAACTTTTTTTATTCTCAAACGAAACTGTTTGTAAAACAACCAGTTTATCCTGTTTTTCTTTCCATTTAGAGAACAGCAAATGATTTATCTGAAAAGGTGAAATTCCTAAAAATTCATGTCCCTTCAATTCAAACCGGATCTGCTTCCCGAAAGGGTAAATAACAAAAGTATCTTCCAAAAAAGGAGCTTGTTCAGGCACTTTAAATATAGGCTGGTGTAATAATTTAGATAAGTAGTTATTGATCTGTAAAAAACCATTATTACTCTTTGCCAGTATTACAAACTCCTGCTGCGCCCCATTTCTAAAATCCACTCCTAAAACAGGTTGGACATCCTGTTTTTTTGACATACGAACCACTTCTAAACAAGCCGAGGTATTATTGATATCTGTTAAGGCAAAACTACGTACACCATTCTTTTTTGCCAGTTGCAACAAGGCTTCAGGCGAAATGGTTCCATAGCGCAAACTATAATAAGTATGTGTGTTGATATACATAAAACAGAGCAAATAATTTTTTAGAGATCAGCAGATAAATACATATAAAAGTATTGTCATAAAGAATAATTATCATATAAATAAAACTATATTTATTATCAATTTGAGTACAGTCGAAAATGATATGAAATAGAGGTTTCGACTGTACTCAACCTGACAACTAATCCTATTTATAATTAAAAAAATAAGTAACTACCTACTGACCTCTATATTTTTTACAAAATTAACTACATATTTAAGTATTGATTGCTTATATTTGTAGTATTATGAAAAACACATCAAAAAATATAGCAAAAAATATCAAGCATCTACGAAATTTAAAAGGGCTTACACAGGAGCAATTTTCGGACGACCTTGAAATATCACGCTCACGCATAGGATCTTACGAAGAAGGAAGGTCAGAACCTTCCATAGAAACCCTGATAAGAATATCTTCTTATTTTAATTTACCGATAGATGTGTTGGTGAAAAATGATTTGAGCGCAACAAAAGATTCTTCCTTTATCGAAATAGGAAATCAACGTGTTTTGTTTCCTATATTGGTAGATGATGAAAATGAGGATCTGATCGAAGTAATTCCGGTAAAGGCATCGGCAGGTTACTTACGGGGTTATGCAGATCCTGAGTATATTGAGCATCTGGATAAAATAAAACTCCCTTTTTTACCTACCGGAAAACATCGTGCTTTTCCTATAAAAGGGGACTCTATGCTACCGGTAAAAAGCGGCTCTTATATTGTTGCCAAATTTATAGAAGATATTCGAGATCTGAAAAGTGGCAGAACTTATATTGTCATCACTCTAAATGATGGGATTGTTTACAAAAGAGTTTACAATGAAATAACAGATAAAAATGCTTTAAAATTGGTATCGGATAATAAAAAATATGAACCCTATTATATTTATGTGAATGAGGTTCTTGAATTATGGGAATTCACCTGCAGTATCAATACCCAGGAATATGATGAAAACGAGTTAAAACTAAGTAGTATCATCAATATGTTCAATGAATTGGGGGTAGAATTAAAAGCCTTGAAAAGAATTATGAATTAGGGGTAAATTATGAGTTATGAATTATGAAAAAAGGAAATATTATTACCAAAAAAAGTTTTGATTTTGCTGTTAAAACAGTCAATTTATATAAATCACTTGTTGGTACACACAAAGAATATGTTCTTAGTAGACAGCTATTAAGATCAGGAACCTCTGTTGGGGCAAATGTAAGAGAAAGTCAAAATGCAGAAAGTACAGCTGATTTTATTCATAAATTATCTATCGCTCAAAAAGAATATGATGAAACCATATACTGGTTAGATTTATTAGAATCTACTTCCTATTTAAATGAAAAAGAGTACTTTAAAATGAATAATGATGCCCAAGAACTGTTAAAAATTATTCGCAGCATTATCTTAACGACCAAACAAAATAGAAATTACAAATCAAAAAACCATAATTAATAATTTATAATTTATAATTCTTTGAAATACGCCATCATAGACATAGAAACCACCGGAATGGGAATTCAGGGTAATAAAATTACCGAAATTGCTGTTTTTATCCATAATGGAAAAGAGATCATTGAAGAATACGACACACTGGTAAATCCGGAATGTAATATTCCCTACGCTATTACCCGCTTGACCGGAATAGACAATACCATGGTGGCAACTTCTCCTAAATTTTATGAAATTGCTAAAAAACTAATCCTGTTGACGAAAGATTGCGTATTTGTAGCACATAATGTCAACTTCGACTATAATGTGATGCATAAAGAGTTTAGTGAACTCGGATTTCCGTTTAAACGGAAAAAATTGTGTACAATACGACTATCACGAAAATTAATTCCCGGACTCCCATCCTACAGTCTGGGAAAATTATGTGCTTCACAGGGTATTAGAATAAACGACCGGCACAGAGCCAGAGGAGATGCCGAAGCAACTGTTACTCTTTTTGAAAAATTACTAAAACTAGATAACAAAGGTGTTTTTGATTCTTTTTTACATACCCGATCCAGACATGCAACTTTACCTCCACTTCTATCTAAAAAGATATTTGATAAATTACCCGAACAAACTGGTGTTTATTATTTTAGAAATGAAAAAGGAGATATTATTTACATCGGAAAAGCCATCAATATTAAAAAAAGGGTACTAAGCCATTTTTATGATAAAAAAAATAAAGAAGTAGCTTTAAGTCAGCAAACAGCCAATATAACCTTTGAAATTACAGGAAGCGAACTGGTTGCTTTACTTTTAGAATCAGCTGAAATCAAACACCATTTCCCAATATTCAACAGAGCACAACGAAGAATTAACGAGAGTTATGGTATATTTAGTTATGAAGATAGGTCAGGAATTATTCATTTGGCTTACAATAGATTAAAGTTTACACCTAAACCTTTGGTTAAATGTTATAATATCACAGAATGTCGCATAATTTTAGAACAATTATGTGAAAAATATGAACTGTGTCCGAAATATTGCCATTTACAGAGCAATGTAAGCACTTGTTTTCATTATCAGATTAAAAAATGTAAAGGTATTTGCAGAAATGAAGAACCAAAAGATGCTTATAACAGTAGAGTAAATCAGCTTATAGAGGATTTAAGAATTGATCATAAGAATTATATTATTACAGAAAATGGAAGAAAAGAAAATGAAAAAGCATTTGTTCTGATTGAAAAAGGCATATATCAGGGATATGGATACTCCCTTGATAATAAATCTTTTAACAATTTACAAGAATATAGAGCAGCCATAATTCAGAAAAAAGACAACAAAGATACACAGCGAATCATCCATAGTTTTAGAAAGAAAAATGAAAATTGTATGCTTGAAATTCAGTAAAACTATAATAACCCATGTGTTACCAAACTAAAATAACCAAGAAAAGAGAAAAACTGGAAGAGCACTTCAATGCTAAATTACTGGATCTGGATGATTTTATCCCAAATGATATTTTTAAAGCTTTTGATTTCCCAAAAACACCGATACTATCCAACTTTTTCAATGGGGATTGATCCCAAACTGGGCAGATTCTACCTGGAACAGGACTTATACTTTAAACGCACGAATAGAAACACTTGATCAAAAGAGACCCTTTCAGGATATAACGGATAACAGATGCCTGATACTTGTGAACGGGTTTTATGAATGGCAGCCTATCAATAATTCTAAAATAAAGTATGAAATTGGGTTTAACGAAATATTGTTTGTCTTAGCCAGACTTTTTGATGAAAATAAAAATACAAACACCTATACCATTATCACCACTGAAGCAAAAGGAATCATGCGCAAAATTCACAATACAAAACTTCGCATATCATTTGCCTTACAATCAAAAAGTGAAATGAATGCATGGTTGCATGGAGATAGAATTGAACCCAATTATGATTTCACTACATTACCGGAAGTTTATGACCAGACAATTTTGTTTTAAAATAAACAATTTTACTTTCCGTATTTTTGATAAAGTATCTTATAAGTTGCTATATTATCAATATCTTGAACTTTCTCTAAAACATCCAGTATTTTAACCTGATCCTTGTGTGTTGCTATCAATCCTCTTGCTCCAATATTTCCATTTAAGTTTTTCAATTCAGGAAAATATTTAGTACTAAAAATTGCAGGAACTCCTGCTTTACCTTGGTATTTACTAGCAATAATATTATTATATATACTATTATATATCAATTTATTAATGTATTTTATATCTACTAATGGTTGATCAACTAATGATATTAAAACAGTATCATATTTCACTTTACTATTGAGTATAAAATCCATGGCACATGAAATAGATGTCCCCATTCCTAATGCCCAGTTTTTATTGATAAGAATGATAACGTTTTCTTTATCAATTTCTTTAGAAATGAGCTCATTATTTGCTCCAAGCACAACATATACTTCTTCTGCTTCTGAAAATAGAGCTTGTTCAATTGCATGACCTATCAATGTAGTTTGTTTCCAGGGTAAAAGCTGCTTGATCGCCCCCATTCGACTAGAAGATCCTGCTGCCAGTAAGATTATGGCAGTTTTCTGATGAGATTCTTTCATATTCAATCCATTATTGATTGATGAATGGATCCGGTAAGACTTTTTAAAGGTTTGGGCTCTGTTTTTCGAATAACCGATAATATTTCTGCACAAATAGATAATGCTATCTCCTGCGGACTAATTGCTCCGATATTCAATCCTGTTGGAGCATATATCCGATCTAAAAAGGAATCTTCCACATCCGGATTTCTCTCAATAAATTCGTTCAATAGCCTTTCTCGACGGTTTGTTGCTCCTAACAGACCGATATATGCCGGAAATGATTCTTTTAAATTTGTTAAAAATTGCAAATCTCTGGCATAATTATGCGTCATCAAAAGGATTGCGCTATTCTTATCAATCAAAGAAAGATCAAAATCATTGGCTGAGCTGTTTAGTATCTTATTTGCGCCCTGAAAACTATCTAATTTCTTTGAGTTTGATAATCCGGCAATGATGATCACCTCCCACCCTAGTGAATCAGCCTGTTTACTCAATTGAACAGTATCGTGTTCTGCTCCAATGATAATCAATCTAAAAAGAGGATTCTGCATTTGGCTAAATATCTCCAAATTTGATCTTTCTATGTTTTTAAAATCCTCAAACGCATAAAAGGGATAGTTTTTATTCTTACCAAGATGAATAACAGATCCAAAATCAGGATTACTACCAACATTCTTATTAAAGTAACTATTTATTAATAAGGAATTTCTATTTTTAAGACATTCTTCAAAAGAAATGAACATTTCAGATTCCGGATCAAACCTTTCTATCAATATATATAAAACACCCTCACAACCAAGTCGGTATCTACCATCATATGTAATTATTTTTGGAAACCCTGTATTAAAAACAGAATGAGATTGTTTCAAAATTTCATTTTCCACACAACCACCGCTAACAGCACCCGTCATATAACCATTTTCATGGATTAACATTCTAACTCCGGGTTTTCTGTAGGAAGAGCCATCAAGACCAACAACCGTTGCAATAACCGAACGAATATGGTTTTGTTTTGCTGTTTTATAGTTTTGAATTATCTCAATAAATTCGTGGATCATATTCTAATCTGTTAAACATAAAACTTATCCAAAAACTTCTTTGTTCTCAATAAATGGCTGTTTGGTCAATCTAATTCCAGTTGCTGCTTTGATCGCATTCGCATAAGCTGGCCCTGCGGGAGGTAATGCAGGTTCTCCCAGACCCGTTGGAGCAATATCGTTTTCAATAAAAAAAGTTTCCACCTGTGGCGTTTCCTTCATTCGTATCAAACGATAAGAATCAAAATTAACCGATTGAGGAACACCTTCTATAAAATCCAGATTGCCATACATGGCATGCCCTATACCATCAATCACACCACCTTCCACCTGATTTAAAGCACCTAATGGGTTTACCACTATACCACAATCAATGGCACATGTAACTTTTTTCAAAACAGGAACGCCAGATTCTATCACCACATCAGCTACTTCGGCAACATGTGAATTATGACAATAGTAGGCTGAAAATCCCTGAAAAACACCTTCTTTGACCTTACCCCAATTAGATTTTTCAATTACTTTATTGATCACAGATTCCATTCGCTCAGCAGAATACTGAATTCTTTTATCTTTTGTGCCTTTCACTTTTTGCAAAAGATCTAATCTTAACTGAACTTTATCAACTTCCATAGTATCAGCCAGTTCATCAAAGAAACTTTGCTCAGCAAAAGCAAGAAAATTAGTATAGGGTGCTCTCCATGCTCCGGTAGTAATATTACTTTTATAATTTGCAACATCAACCTGATAATTCTCAACAGCTCCGGCAGGGAAAAAATTAGGTATGAGTCCGTACATATTACTATTCATAGAAGCCTCTGTCAAATGGTAACCTGTTAACTTATTATTTTTGATGGCTGCCCGAATTCTATATTTAATAGCGGGGCGATAAATACCGTCTGCCATATCATCTTCTCTTGAAAATATAACCTGTACTGGCTTTTTGGCAATACTGGAAATTTCTGCTGCCTCCAAAGCGAAATCACCATACAATCTTCTGCCAAATCCTCCACCCATTCTGGTCATTTCTAAAGAAACATCCTTCATATCCCGATCTAATTTTTTGGCAATTCTTTCTGCTGTCCCTTTTGGAGTCTGGATTGGGCCTGCAAGCTCCACTTTTTCATCCTTTACATTGGCATAAAAATTCATAGGTTCCAAACAATTATGCGGTATAACAGGAGATTCATAGGTGCGATCTAAGACTTTATCAGCAGTGGCAAAAGCTTTTTTGATATTCCCATCAGATCGTAATGTCTTTAATTCAGTACCTTTCAAAAGATCCTTGAGAATTTTATCATGATCTTCAGTACTTTCTAAATCAGTATCTTTTTCCCAGA